>RCUH01000308.1_pt1 | contig 57690 bp, 46 predicted proteins | sample 2166191 | NCBI WGS metagenome assembly RCUH01 (sample SAMN09932848, study PRJNA488358) | compost metagenome | feature: garden; material: soil; isolation source: compost soil in an enriched community after 214 h of incubation | place: Germany: Experimental Botanical Garden Goettingen | collected... | reverse complement strand
CTGACGGCGTGCGCGAGCCGCTGAACCGTCGCGCCACCATCGACATCAACTTCTAGGACAGAAGGGCCCCCGGGCGCGACAGCACGTCGTCCTGGGGGTCCGTCTTCGGAAGGGTCGAAAACAAGGCCGTCGGGTAACTGCTATCCGACGCGCCCTTGTTTGTGGTTCTGGTGACAGCTGATGCTCATCTTGTCATCCGCGCAACCTTGGCTCTATGAGAGCGCCTGCTCCTTCGGAAAGAACCTAGCGTTTGCTCGCGCCTTTTGATCCCGACTATTCCCATGCCCGCCAAGGCGTCGACGGCGATCTGCGTGACCGGCGCTTCCTGATCGTTACGGCTCCGTTTGGGCGGTTCGGGCGGGTTCTGGCGCAGGCTCTTAGCCGCCGAGGCGCTACCGTAGATCGTATGATTTTCAACGCCGGCGACGCGGCTAGCTGGCGACGGGGCGGCGGAATCTCTTTCGGAGAAAGCGCCAGCCGCTGGCCCGAGCGGGTGGTCGAGCTGGCCCGCGACTATACCGACATCATCGTGTTTGGAGAGGGCGGCCCCTATAATCAGGGCGTTCTGTCACAGATCGATCGCCTGGACGCCGCCGTCTGGGTGCTGGAGAACGGCTATTTCCGCCCCGACTGGGTGACGGTGGAGCGAAACGGCGTGAACGCCTCCAGCGGCCTGCCGCGTCAGGCCGAGGACTACACCCTGCCGTCGCCGCCTCTGCCCGTGACCCGACCCATCGGGAAGATCCTGCCGCATCACGTGGTGAACATCAGCCTGTATCATTTGACGCAATGGCTGGGACGGCCGCTCTATCCGCGCTTTCGGTCGCCCTATTCCGTCCCGGCCTGGCTTCAGTTCCTGGGCCACGTCGGCCGATATTTCAGCCTGATTTTCCAATCGACCCGACGACTGGACACCCAGGTGATCGCGTCGCGCGGACCCTTCTTCATCGCCTGTCTTCAGCGCGAAGGGGACGCCCAGTTGCTGCGCTACTCGCGTTTCGCCGACAACGCCGGCTTTCTGGCCGAGGTGATGGACAGCTTTGCGCGCCATGCGCCGGAGGACCATCGTCTGGTGGTCAAGAACCATCCGCTGGACCCGGGCCTGGTCAATCTGGCCGCCGTCTCGCGCCGTCTGGCGGCGGAGCGGGGGCTGACGGGCCGGGTGGACTTTATCGACGGCGGCAATCTGGCGCAGCTTTGCCGGGCCTCACGGGGCATGGTCGTCAATAACTCCAGCGCGGCCCTGTCGGCCCTAGGTTTTCATACGCCGGTCAAGGTTCTGGGCCAGGCCTTCTTCGATTTCGAGGGCCTGACGGATCAGCAGTCGCTGGACGGATTCTGGCGTGCGCCCGTCGCGGCGGACGCCGCCCTGTTCACGCGCTTCCGCGCTCATGTGATTGCGCGCAGTCAGATCAACGGCAATTATCACGAGCCTCGCGCCATGGTCTGGACCGCTTTGGCGATCGCGGACGTTTTCGCCCGGAGCGGGTGCGCCCGGGACTGATTCCGATAATCCACAGGGGTGTGGCGATATGGCCACCCTTGAGGCTTGTCATATCACTGTCACATGACTGTCGCCCAACCTTCCCGCAGGAGCCTTAAGGCCCAGCCCATATCGACAGGCGCAGGGCCTGGCGCGTGGCTTACGCCTTCATCATTGGGGATACCGACAGATGACTAACCGCAAACAGCTGTTCTGGGCGACGACCGCCCTGATGAGCGGCCTTCTCATGGCCGGCGCCGCCTCGGCCCAGTCGACCGGCACGGAAGCGACGGAAGTCAGCGACGTCGTCGTCACCGGACAGCGCGGCCCCCGCAACATCGAAGGCCTGGCGGTTGCTGAAACGGTCGCCAAGACCCGCAACACCATCAACCAGGAATTCATCGCCACCCAGGGTGCTGGCCAGACCATTCTGCAGACCCTGAACCTGACGCCGGGCCTCAGCTTCACCAACACGGACCCCTATGGTTCGTCGGGCGGCAACATCCGTCTGCGCGGCTTTGACGGCAACCGCGTCTCGCTGACGTTCGACGGCATTCCGCTGAACGACACCGGCAACTACGCCTCCTACACCAACCAGCAGATGGACCCGGAACTGATCGAGCGCGCTTCGGTCAACACCGGCTCGACCGACGTCGACAGCCCCACCGCTTCGGCTACCGGCGGCACCATCAACTATGTCACGCGTCGTCCGGGCAGCGAGTTCGGCGGCTGGCTGCAAGGCTCGCTGGGCGATTTCAGCTACAGCCGCGTCATGGGCCTGGTCGACACGGGTGAAGTCGGTCCCTGGGGCACCTCGGCCTGGTTCGCCGTCTCGCATCAGGAATACGACAAGTTCAAGGGCTTCGGCGACCTGAAGAAGACCCAGTACAACGCCCGCATCTATCAGCCGCTGGGCGACAACGGCGACTTCGTTTCGCTGGCCGGTCACTACAACGTCAACCGCAACTTCAACTACAACGGCCCGAACCTGGCCACCGCGACGGGCTCGCTGCAAAGCGACGTCGACACCAGCCCGTTCGGCTGGGGCGTCGACTTCGACCGCACCTACACCGCGCCGACCGTCACCAGCGGCGTGGCTGACTATGACACCAACGGCTCCAACTACTGGGGCCTGCGCATCAACCCGTCGAACACCGGCAACATCCGCGGCAACTCGCGCTTCACCCTGGCTGACGGCCTGACCCTGACGGTCGACCCCTCTTTCCAGTACACGCTGGCGAACGGCGGATCGGGTCAAACCATCATGGCTGAATCGGAGGCTGCTCGTTTTGACAACCGCGACTTCAGCTTCCTGCTGCTGCGTGGTTCCAAGGCTACGGGCGGCGTTGACCTGAACGGCGACGGCGACACCCTGGATCGCGTCCGCGTCCACACGCCTTCGGTGACCAATACCCACCGTTATGGCCTGAACAGCTCGCTGATCTGGGACCTGAACGACAACCACCGTCTGCGCGCCGCCTATGCCCTGGACTGGGGTCGTCACCGCCAGACCGGCAACTACGGCTTCATCGACTTCTCGGATCCGTCGAACCCCTCGTTCGTTGACGAATTCGGCGGTCGCAACAAGTCCGACAACCGCGTCGTCAACCTGGACGGCGTGGCCCTGCAGGCGCGCGACCGCAAGTCGATTGCTTCGCTGAACCAGTTCTCGGCGGAATACCGCGGTCGCTTCCTGCAAGAAGCCCTGACGGTGACCCTGGGCGTTCGCGCTCCCTTCTTCGAGCGTGAACTGAACCAGAACTGCTACACGCAAAACGCCTCGTCCAACGTGATCTGCACCACCGAGGTGCCGAACGCGACCCTGGCCAACGGCAACGTGACCTTCGCTGGACGCGGCACGACCCAGTACATCAAGCCGTTCTCGCGCACGGTGAAGTTCGACGACATCCTGCCCAACGTCGGCGCCACCTATCGCTTCGGTGACCACTCGGTCTTCGGCAGCTACAGCGAATCCCTCTCGGCGCCGCGTACGGACAGCCTCTACGCTGTCACCCGCTTTGCCGATGGTTCGATCGGCAACCCGACGGTTCAGCCTGAAACCTCCAAGAACATCGACCTCGGCTACCGCTTCAGCACCTCGACCATCGTCGCTCAGGCCTCGATCTTCCAGAACCAGTTCGACAACCGCATCGTCAGCACCTTCGACCCCGATCTCGACCAGTACGTCGACCGCAACGTCGGCTCGGTGGAGACCGTTGGTTTTGAAGCTTCGCTGGGCTGGTCGCCGATCGAAGACCTGAGCCTCTACGCCTCGGTGACGCTGACGGACTCCGAGCTGCAGGACGACTATATCTACAGCTACAGGACGGTGAACGGTCAGCAAGTCCCGAACATCCTGCCCACCAAGGGCAAGAAGCAGGTCGAGACGCCGGAAGAGATGTTCTCGCTGCGCGCCTCGTACAAGTTCAACGACGTCTTCTCGGCCGGCGTTCAGGGCAAGTACACCGGCGAGCGTTGGGTCACCGACGTCAACGACCTGAAGACCGACGCCTTTACCGTCGTCGATCTGGACGCCCGCTTCGACTTCTCGACCCTGGGCCTGGAAGGCACCTACCTGCAGGTGAACGTGACCAACCTGTTTGACGAGCAATACTACGCCAACCTCGGCACCCGCGCCTCGGCGACCCCGGGCGCCCTGGGCTACAGCCGTCCGTTCGCCAGCATCGGCGCACCGCGCACGATCATGGCTTCGCTGCGCTACAGCTTCTAAGCTTCGGCCTAGACACGATAGGAAGGGGGCGGTCCGGAAACGGGCCGCCCTTTTTCTTTATCTTGAGCGCGCTTACCGCTGCATTTTTGTGGCCTATCGCGCATCCGCGCTGCTTGAGGCCTTTTGAGCTGCCGCTGCGGCGTATGGCCCGCAAACATTGAACCGGGGGGCGTCTCGGCCTATCTGGCGCGGTCTGCCTTTCTCCCATTCGGATCGACTTCGCTCATGACCCAACCTATCCCCGCCGAATGGACGCCGCATCGTGCGATGTGGGTCGGCTGGCCCAGCCATGCCGAGCTGTGGGGCGACGACTTCGCGCAGGCCCAGGATGAGGTCGAGGCCCTGGTGCGAGCGCTGGCCGGTCCGGGCCGCGAGCAGGTCAAGCTGATGGTCGGCAATGATGAGGCCTTGCCCGGCGCGCGCGCGCGTCTGGAAGGCGTGGACGGCGTCGAGGTCGTGGCGGGTCGTTTCGGCGACATCTGGCTGCGTGACACCGGCCCTATCTTCAACGCCGGCTCGAAGACGGCTCAGGCCTTTGGCTTCAACGGCTGGGGCGGCAAGTACGACTATCCTCATGACGACGAGGTCGCGGATCAGATCGCCGCTTTCTCGGGCGTGCCGACCACCCGCCATGACTTCATTCTGGAAGGCGGCGCTCTGGATCACGACGGCGAGGGCACGGTCCTGACCACCCGCCAGTGCCTGCTGAACAAGAACCGCAACAAGAACTGGACCCAGGCTGACGCCGAGGCCGCGCTGGCCGCTTCGGTCGGCGCCAAGGTGGTGGTCTGGCTGGGCGACGGCCTGCTGAACGACCACACCGACGGCCACGTCGACAACCTGGCCCGCTTCGTCGCGCCGGGCGTCGTCGCCTGCCCCATCGCCTTCGGCCGCAAGGACCCCAACGCCGAGGTCTATGACGAGACCGCTCGCCTGCTGTCGGAAACGACCGACGCCATGGGCCGCAAGCTCAAGGTGCTGCGCGTCCCGTCGCCGGGTCTGGTGCTGGACGCCGACGAACGTCCGATCCCGGCCAGCCACATGAATTTCCTGATCGCCAACGGCGCCATCGTGGTGCCGACCTATGGCGATGATGTCGCTGCGCGTCTGGCGGGCGAGGCCCTGGCCACGGTCTTCCCCGAACGCGAGATCGTTCTCTCGCCGTCCAACGCCGTCCTGACCGGGGGCGGTTCCTTCCACTGCATCAGCCAGCAGGAGCCTGCGTAAAGATGACCCGCACCGTCACCGTCGCCGCCCTCCAGACCTCGTACGGCGAGGACATGCAGGCGAACATCGACAAGACCATCGGCCTGATCCGTCAGGCGGCGGCCAGGGGCGCGCAGGTCATTCTGCCGTCGGAGCTGTTCCAGGGGCCCTACTTCTGCGTGACGCAGGAGGAGCACTGGTTCGCCTCGGCCTATCCGTGGCGCGAGCATCCGGCCGTGGTTCAGTTGCAGCCGGTGGCGAAGGAACTCGGCGTGGTCATCCCCGTCTCCATCTTCGAGAAGGAAGGTCCGCACTACTTCAACTCGATGGTCATGCTGGACGCCGACGGCCAGGCCCTGGGCGTCTATCGCAAGAGCCATATCCCTGACGGCCCCGGCTATCAGGAGAAGTACTATTTCCGCCCCGGCGACACAGGCTTCAAGGTCTGGAGCACGCGCTTCGGCCGCATCGGCGTCGGCATCTGCTGGGACCAGTGGTATCCCGAAAGCGCCCGCGCCATGGCGTTGCAGGGGGCTGACATCCTGATGTACCCGACCGCCATCGGCTCGGAACCCCATGACGCCGAGTTGGACACCGCCCTGCCGTGGCAGCGGGCGATGCAGGGCCATGCCGTGTCCAACGTCGTGCCCGTCGTAGCCGCCAATCGCATCGGCCATGAGACCCTGACCGAGGCGGGCCAGACCTTCTATGGCCACTCCTTCATCGCCAACCATCGCGGCGATCTGGTCGAGAGCCTGACGGGCGAGGAAGGCGTGCTGGTCCACACCTTCGACCTCGACTTCCTGGATCAGTACCGCGCCGCCTGGGGCTTCTTCCGCGACCGCCGGCCGGAACTGTACGGCGCCCTGGCGATGGGCCGCCCGGTTTAGTCAGCGGCGGGTGTTGCGCGCCACGACATTGTTCGTGGCGCGGTCGCCGTCGTCGGCGCTGCTGCCGAAGGGATAGCCGCGATCCGCGCTGCAATAGGCGCGGCGGCCCTCGCGCGCGCCGATGACGACCAGTTGAGGGCGCAGCCGCGCGGCGCCGGAAAAGACATTGTCCGTGATCTGATTATCCGACGGCGTCTGATGCCGGATCACGCCGCGCTCGCCGCAGTTTCGATACAGAAAGACGCCGGGACGACCTTTCAGGTCGAAGCGGTTGTCCGTGATGCGGTTGCGCGCCGAGCCGTCGACAGCGAGGACTTCGCGCCGGGTTGAGACGGAAATGGCGTTGTTCTCGATCCGATTATCCGCGCTCTCGGCGTCCAAATAGACAGCGGTCGCGTCGCTGCGCCCCGTCAGCACCGAATTCGTCAGGCTGAGCCGCGTTACGCCGGGCCCGACATAGAGAGGGATGGAGCCGGTCCCCACGATGGTCACGCGGTCCAATTCGATGTGGCTGGGCGCCGCGCCCTGCGCTGTCGCGGTGTGGTCGGCGGTGCGTGACGAGGCGCGCAGATCGTCATAGCTGCCGTCCGCCCCCATGCCCCAGACGCGTACGGCGCCGTGAATGGCGCAGTTCTCGATGCGGATGTCGGTGGGGCGGCTCCAGTGCTGGGCCGAGACGCGGCGCGACCAGATGGCGATGGTCGGCTGGCGCGTGGTGGTGGCGACGCCCGGTCGCCCGACTGGGCCGCCCTGGCAGTCCAGCCCGGCGCCGGAGGCCTCGGCGCCCTCGATCAGCAGGGGGCGGCCGATGCTCTGGCCGGGCGTCAGCACCGCGCGGCAGGTCAGGCGATAGGGCGTCGTCGCCTCGGCGGTCAGCGCGCTCAGTTCGGCGGCTGTGCAGGGGCGGGCGGCGGGCAGGGCCCAGGCGCCCACGCTCCCGGCGTCAGGGGCCGCGTTCAACAGCAGCGCCGCCAGCCAGGCGGTCATCAGGGCAGGGGCGTGGCAAGGGCCCGGCGCTCGGCGGCGCAGCCGGGGCTGGTCAGACCGGAGGCGCGGGCAGCGACCAGTTCAGCGCGGGCGGCGATCAGATCGGCGTCGAAGTCAGGCGTTCCGGCGGCGGCGTCGAACACCGCCTTGCCCAGCACCTCGCCGGCGGCGACGTCGCTGGGATAGTGCATGCCGCAGACCAGTCGGCTCAGGCCCATCTCATGGGCGATGCGGCGGACCTCGGTCGCGCGTTGCGGGTCCAGGGCGGCGAAGGCCTCGCCATAGACGGTGGCGACCGTGGAGCTGCCCGACGGATAGGAGGCGCTCTTGCGGCCCGTCTCGGGCACACGCTGGCACGATCGGCGCTCGGGATCGTCGCCCACGGGCCGGGCGCGGAAGCTGCGGGCTTTGACCCGTTCAGCCGCCGCGTCTGAATCGTCGAACAGCCGCTGCATCAGTTTGTTCAGGTTCGGCGCCGTCGCCGACCCCAACCGCACGCCGAGCGCGCAGTCAAAATGCTGCAGGGCCAGGGGCGGGCGTAGTTCAGCATGGGCGGTGGCCAACAGCCAGCGGTCGCTGTCCTCCAGCGTCCTGAATTGGCTTGAGCGGGCCTTGTCAGCCAGATCGGTCGATGAACCGACGACGGGCGGCGGGGGCGTGGCGTCGGCCAGAGCCTGAATCAAGGCACCGCTCAGATAGCCCTTGGCCCCAGGCGCTGCGGCTTGAACCGCCTGGGGGCGCAGGGCGGCGGGAGTGCCGGCGCAGGCCGAGAGCAGGGCGGCGACGGCGATCAGGCCAGCGGTCGCCCTGGGCATCAGGCGCCGGCGCTCCAGGTCAGTTGCACCGAGGTCAGTCCGTCCTCTCCGGGCGAAGCCACGACTTGCAGCGTGGGGCCGTCCGCCTTGCGCGCGGCTGCGCCATAGGCCCGGGCCTCGCCCTGGTTCATGGCCATGACCGGAGCCAGGCCGGCAGCCTCGGCGCGCTGGCGATAGAAGGCGACGACGGCCTCGGGTGCGGCCTCGGTCGTGAAGGTGATCAGGCCGCCGGGGCCGGTCGGGCCGGTGGCGACGGTGGCGGGGCCGTCCGCCTGGGCGCCGGGATAGAGGGCGGCGAAGGCCGGGGCGCCGTCGATCGATGCTGCGCCAGCAGGCGCGGGGACAGCTTCGGACGGAGCGGCTTCGGTTATGGGCGCCGCGGCGGCCGCGGGGGCGTCAGCGGGCGCAGGCGGGCTGGGTTCCGGCGCAGCTTCGCTACGATCGTCGCACCCGATAAGGCCGACCGTGAGGGCCACGGCGACGGCTGCCACGCTACGCTTCATCCCGCCTACGTCCTTGAGACTGTTCAACTTGATGAACACCGTGGCCCATCCGTGCGGCGGCAGCAAGGCGGTTCAACCGGTTGGCGCATCCACATCGTCGCCTGGCTGGCCGGTGGACTTGCGCGCCTCGGCGGGACCGCCCGCCGGTTTCGAGCCCTCATCCTTGGACCGAAGCCCTTCGGCGGCCAGGGCCTCGTTGATGACATCCTGATCCGGGTCGATGTCCGAACCCGAGGCCGAACCGCCGCGCAGCGATCCGGCCCGGGTGTCGGACCCCATGTCGGTGCCCTCCAGCGCCTTCTTCAAGGCGTCTTCCGTGTGCCCCAGATCGGGCTTCTCGCCCATGGCGGCGGCTTCGCGGGCTTCTTCGGTGTCAGTCCTGGGATCGGCCATCGTCGTCTCCTTGTTGCAGGAACAACGCGGCGCGGTGGGGCGATGGTTCCCCCAAAGAAAAAGGCCGACGGATTTCTCCGCCGGCCCTCATTCTTTTTGCGCCTGACGCGCTCCGCGCTGCTTGAGGCGGGTCAGGCCGCGTCGGGTCGAGAAGGCGGAGCCTTCTGATCGCGGCCAACAAGAATGTTATTACTTCCCGAACAGCTTGTTCCAGCGACGCTTCTCGCGGGTCTTCCAGGCGCCCCGGTGATAGGCGTCCGACCCGATCAGCGGCACGACGGTGGTGGCTTCGGCGAAGACCATCTGTTCATGGGTGGTCTGGACCTTGCCCCAGGAGGCGGCTTCTTTCAGCGTCGAGGACGAGCAGGCGCCGTCGCGCACGTCGGCGACCGTGATCTGGACCGCATAGCGGTGCATCTCGGCTTCCACGCCCAGGATCTCGGCGCAGACGACGGTGTCCTGGGCGAAGTTCTTGGGCACGCCGCCGCCGACCATGAACAGGCCGGTGACGCCGGCGGCGATCTTGATGTCGGTCAGTTCGCGGAAGTCGGCGATGGCGTCCAGCATCAGATAGGGTAGGCCAGCCGCCGCGCGTTCCTTCTGGTGCTTGACCAGGCCGAAGCCGGCGGAGGAGTCGACGAAGGCCGGGCAGAAGATCGGCACGCCTTCTTCGTAGGCGGTCTGGATTAGAGAGCCGGGCTTCTTCGCATTGCCCTCGGACAACCACTTGCCCATTTCCCAGATGAACTCACGGCTGGAATAGCCGCGCGGCTCCAGCCGGTTGGCGATCTCCAGGATGGTGTGGTCGCAGGCCTGGAGCTCTTCCTCGTCGATATAGGTGTCGTAGATCCGGTCGATGTAGTTTTCGCGCAGGACGTTGTCGTCCACCTCGCCGGCGGCCTGATAGTGCTTGAAGCCCAGGGCCTCGAAGAAATCCATGTCCACGATCGAGGCACCGGTGGCGACGATGGCGTCGACCATGCCGAACTTCACCATGTCGCGGTACACATGCATGCAGCCCCCGGCCGAGGTCGAACCGGCCAGGATCAGCCAGGGCGAGCAGTCCTTGTCCTCGATGGCCATGGAGAAGATGTCGGCGGCGCGGGCCGTGTCCCGGCTGCTGAAGGACATCTTGCGCATGCTGTCGATGATCGGACGCGCGTCGAAGCTGGTCATGTCGACGTGCTCGACGGTGTTCTGCAGCAGCTGCGCTTTCGCGTTGCTTTGAGCGGGAGCGTTCATTTCGGAGGTTAACCCTGGATTTGAGCGCCCGTCGCCAAGAAGAAGCAGCGGCCCGGACGGAGCGACGGGCCGCTGCAGATCATACCAACGTCCGAAGACGGTTTTGGCTCAGACGATCAGCGCTTGCGCTTGCGAACGCCGGCCTTGCCCTTGGGGCGCGACAGGCGGACGATCTTGCGCGCGGTTTCCTCGGCCGTGGTGCGCACGGTCGGGATGGAGCGCGGGGCCAGGCCGTACATCGAGCCCATGGGGGCGTCCTCGACCACGGCGATCTCGTGTTCGCCATAGCCGTTGAAGCCGGTCGTCATGGCCACGCCATAGGCGCCGAGCATGCCGATCTCGATGAAGTCGCCTTCCTGCACATCGGCCGGCAGCCAGAACGGGCCCGGCATGTGGTCGATGCTGTCGCAGGTCGGGCCATAGAAGCGGAAGGGCTTCAGCTCCGACGCGGCGTCCGCGTCCCGGACCAGCTTGGTCGGGAAGGGCCAGCGCGAGTGGGTGGCGTCGAACAGCGAGCCGTAGGAGCCGTCGTTCAGATAAAGCGCGTCGCCCTTGCGCAGGTCCACGCGGCACAGCACCGACGACGACTCGGCCACCAGGGCCCGGCCGGGCTCGCACCACAGCTCGGTCGTTTCCGACACCGGCATTTCGTTGAAGCCGCGATGGATGGCGTCGGCGTATTCGCTCAGGTCCGGCGGGACCATGCCCGGATAGACCGAAGGGAAGCCGCCGCCGACGTCGACGATGTCGACGAAGACGCCGGCCTTCTTGATAGCGCGCCCGACCTGGGTCATGGCGGCCTCATAGGCCGACGGACGCATGCACTGCGAACCGACGTGGAACGACACGCCCATCAGGCCGTCCTGCACCGCCTGGCGAACGGCCAGCAGCAGGGCGGGGGCCTGATCCGGCGAAACGCCGAACTTGCCTGACAGGGAATAGGCCGCGCCGTCGGCCGAGACGGACATGCGAACGACCAGGTTCAGGTCGTCGGCGTTGTCGGTGACGTCGAGAATCTTCTGCAGCTCGTCATGGCTGTCGAGCACGAAGGTGCGCACGCCGTGGTCGGCGTAGGCCGCACGGATCGCGCCCCGGCTCTTGACCGGGTGCATGAAGGCCAGACGCGCGTTGGGGCTGACCGAACGCACCAGCTCGATCTCGGCCAGAGAGGCGACGTCAAACGCGTTGACGCCCTGCTCGACCAGGGTCTCGATGACCCAGCGTGAAGGGTTCGCCTTCACTGCATAGAAGACGTCGGCTTTCAGATTGTCCTGGAACCAGCGCGCCGCTACGGAAACCGAACGCGGCCGCACGAGGGCGACGGGACGTTCAGGGGACCGCTCACGGACCAGGTCCAGGGGAAGTTGGTACGTGCGCAATTCACGTAACCCCCTGCTAATTGTTAACCCAGACCGGCGTTAGCAGCGCTTAACGGTTAGACCACGGGGTCCGCCGGAACGCGCGATGTAGGGATGCCAGACCGTCATGTAAAGCGGTAATTTCATGGCCTGATCCACAGGGGAACCGGTGCAAAGGCCCCTCGCACTGGACGAAAACGACGCAGGCATGCCATTAAGACTTGTCGAAACGCGCGTGGCGCGTCATGCGGCGCCCCCTGTTGCAACCGCCACCCACGGGTTCATGAGTTCTTCAACCGCCGCCGTCGCGTCCGTACGGGATGTGTCAAAGACCTACGGAGCCCGAAAGGCGCTCGACGGCGTGTCCGTCGAAGTGGCCGCCGGCGAGATGGTCGCCCTGATCGGTCCGTCCGGATCGGGCAAGTCCACCCTGCTGCGCTCCATCACCGGACTGCACCCGATCGATCCCGGCAAGGGAACGATCCAGGTGTTCGGCGAGACCGTTCAGCAGAACGGCCGCATCACCGGCGCTGTGCGCCGGGCGCGCGGCAAGCTGGGCATGATCTTCCAGCAGTTCAACCTGGTGGGGCGTCTGTCGCTCTTCTCCAATGTCATGCTGGGCGCTCTCGGGCGGCTGCCGGGCTGGCGGGGCGCCTTCGGCGTATGGCCCAAGGCTGACAAGGAGCGGGCCATGGCGGCCCTGCACCGCGTCGGGGTGTCCGACTACGCCGCCCAGCGCGCCAACACCTTGTCGGGCGGGCAGCAGCAGCGCGGCGCCATCGCCCGCGCCATCGTCCAGGGCGCGCAGGCCATCCTGGCCGATGAGCCGGTCGCCTCGCTGGACCCGGTGTCGGCCCGCAAGGTCATGGAACTGCTGGTCGAGTTGAACAAGCGCGACGGCATGGGCGTGATCGTCACCCTGCACCAGGTCGACTACGCCATCCGCTACTGCAACCGCGTCATCGCCCTGCAGAAGGGCAAGGTGGTCTATGACGGTCCTTCGACCGGCCTGGACTCCAAGCGCCTGATCGAAATTTACGGTCCTGAGTACGAGGACGCGTTCTGGGAAGCCAAGGCATGAGCCGCACCCTCATCAACCGCCGCCTGCTCGGCGTCGCCGCCGTCGCTCTGAGCCTGGGCCTCGCCGCCTGCGGCAAGGGTGAAGACAAGGCGCCCGGCGCCGCCCCGACCGAGATCACCTTCTCCATCCTGTCGGCCGAAGGCCAGGCTTCGTCCGGCCCGCTATGGCAGCCGCTGCTGGACGACATGTCCAAGGCCATCGGCGTGCCGGTGAAGCCCTATTTCGGCTCGAACTACACAGTTCTGGTCGAGGCCATGCGCGGCAATCACACCCAGGTGGGCTGGTTCTCGGCCAAGCCTGAGGTCGAGGCCATCGACCGCGCCAAGGCCGAGGTGATCGCCCGCACGGTCAACCGTGAAGGTCTGGACAGCTATCAGTCGACCCTGATCGTCAAGAAGGGCTCGGGCATCACGCTCGACAAGGTCCTGGCCTGCGGCAAGCAGTACAACTTCGGCATCGGCGACGCCCAGTCGACTTCGGGCACCCTGGCGCCCATGACCTTCCTGTTCAACGCGCGCGGCGTCGTGCCGTCGCAGTGCTTCAAGACGGTCCGCTCGGCCAATCACCAGGCCAACGCCTTCGGCGTGGCCACGGGCGTGATCGACGTGGCGACCTCGAACAGCGTCAACACCATCTTCATCCGCCGCGAAAATCCGCAGCTGGCTGATCAGATCGAAGAGATCTGGGTCTCGCCGCCGATCCCCGAAAGCGGCATCGTCGTGCGCGAAGATCTGGACCCGGCGCTGAAGGAAAAGATCCGCAGCTTCTTCCTGACCTATGGCCAGGGCGAAGGCCCGGAAGCCGAACGTCAGCGCAAGGTTCTGGCCGGTCTGGAATATTCGCGCTTCGCCGCCGCCGACGACAGCTACCTGAACCCGATCCGCGAAATGATCGCCGACCAGAAGCGCGGTGACGCCGAGGCCAAGGGCGACAAGGCCGGCGTAGCCGCCGCGACCGCCGAGCTTCAGCGTCTGCGCAGCCTGCGTGAGGTCCAGCCTTGACCGCCGCTCCCCTGACGCCGACCCCCGTTCCGGCGGCGCCGCAAAAGTCCGCCGTTTCCTGGGCGATGGACATCCTGGTCTGGGGCGGCGTGATCGCCGTCCTGCTCTACAGCATCGACGCCGTCGATCTGGGCAATATCTCGCGCCTCTTCTCGGGCAACGAGAGCACCAGCCTGTTCGTCCACGACCTGCTGCGCCCCGACTTCTCTGACTGGAAGATGTTCGTCGGCAAGATGTGGGAGACGGTCCAGATCGCCCTGTGGGGCACCTTCCTGGCCGTGCTGTTCGGCATTCCTCTGGGGTTGGCCGCCGCCCGCAACATGGCCCCGGCCTGGGTCGTGACCCCGGTGCGTTGGGTCATGAACCTGCTGCGTTCGGTGCCCGATCTGGTCATCGGTCTGCTGTTCGTCACCGCCGTGGGCCTCGGCCCCCTGGCCGGCGTTCTCGCCATCACCCTGAACACGGCCGGCGTCCTGGCCAAGCTGTTCTCGGAAGCCGTCGAGTCGATCGACAAGGGACCGGTCGAGGGCGTGCGCGCCACCGGCGCGTCCAAGCTGCATGAAATCGTCTGGGGCGTGATCCCGCAGGTGGCGCCGCTGTGGACCTCGTTCGCCCTCTATCGCTTCGAGTCGAACAGCCGTTCGGCCACGGTTCTCGGCCTGATCGGCGCCGGCGGCATCGGTCAGGTGCTGTTCGACAGCATGAACGCCTTCGACTTCCGGGCCGTCTCGGCCATCGTCATCATCGTGGTCATCGCCGTGACCCTGATCGACAGCCTGTCGCAGATCATGCGCAAGCGCCTGCTGTAATCGATATCCGATCGGGGCAAGGTTTGCCCTGACTGTCACAAAGGTCTGGCCGGACCGTCACACTTCGCTGCTCTAAGCGTCTCCAACTGACGTCTGGAGAGGTCCGGCCAATGATCCGTTCCCTGAAAATTTCCGCCAAGATCGGCGTTTGCGCCGCCGCCCTGGTTGCGCTCGCCGCCTGCGGCGACAACGGGGGCGGCGCGCCCGGCAGCCAGAAGGCCCGCGCGGGCATCTGGGCCGCCGGTTCGTCGACCGTCTTCCCCTTCGCCACCCGCGTGGCGGAAAACTTCGCCCGCACGTCGGGCGGCGCCGCCGCGCCGCGCATCGAGTCGCTGGGCACCGGCGGCGGCATCCAGGCCTTCTGCGCCGGCGTCGGCCCCTCGACCCCCGATGTCGCCAACGCGTCGCGTCCGATGAAGCAGGGCGAGTTCGACCGTTGCGTCGCCAACGGCGTCACCGACATCGTCGAGATCAAGATCGGCTTCGACGGCATCGTCATCGCCACGGCCCGCACCGGCAACAGCTTCAACTTCGAGCTGAATGACCTCTATGAAGGTCTGGCCAAGGAGGTTCCCGGCCCGAACGGAACCTTCGTCGCCAACCCGGCCACGACCTGGAACCAGGTCAACAAGGCCCTGCCGAACCAGCGCATCCAGGTCTATGGTCCGCCGCCCACCTCGGGCACGCGCGACGCCTTCCTGGAACTGGGCATGGCGCCCGGCGGCGAGTTGGTTCCGGCCGTGGCGGCTCTGAAGAGCGACAAGACTCGTTTCGAGACCCTGACCCACACCCTGCGCGAAGACGGCGCCTGGGTCGACTCGGGCGAGAACGACAACGCCATCGTCCAGACCCTGACGCGCACCCCGGGTTCCCTGGGCGTGTTCGGCTTCTCCTTCCTGGAGCAGAACATGGACACGGTGAAGGCCGAGACCATCGACGGCGTAGCGCCTTCGGCCGACACCATCGCTGACGGCACCTATCCGCTGGCGCGCAGCCTCTACATCTACGTCAAGAAGGCCCATGTGGGCGTTACGCCGGGTCTGGAGCAGTTCGTCCAGGAGTTCATGTCGGAAGGCTCCGCCGGCCGCGGCGGCTATCTGCAGGACCGTGGCCTGGTGCCGCTGCCCGCCGACCAACTGACCGCCGAACGCGCCAAGGCTGCAGCCATGACTTCGATGGCTCGCCCGAACTAAGGGAGACCCCATCGAAGGCGGCTGGCCGTCGTGCATTTCGACGTCGAGACACCCTTGCTGCTTTCGCGGGCGGCGAGGGTGTTCGGCTATCGCGAAGTTGGCGATCTCGGGCCGCTAGCCTTCCGGTGAAGGGCGGCTGTTCGCCGGCTGGAGACCCTCTACAGGGTCTCCAGCCTGGCCATCTCCTTGCGCGCCGCCTCGTGGGCGGGATCGATGCTGAGAGCTGTTTCCAGCCGTTCTCGCGCCTCGTCCAGCCTGCGGTGCCGGACAAGCTCGGCGCCCAGACGCCAATGATGGTCGGCCACCGAGGGATCCAGCCGGAGCGCTTCGCGCAGGTAATGCAGGGCGCGATGGCTGTTTCTGACCCGCGCATAACCCAGTCCGAGCTTGTAGTTTAGGCGCGCGTCGTCCGGCAGGTAATGGAGGGCCAGCTCCAGTATTTCTACGCCGCGTTCGGGTTTCTTGGCGCGTAGAAGGGCGACGCCGTAGTCCGTGTAGATGCGGCCCATGGCCGGGCCGTCAAAGGCTTCCCGCTCGGCCGGTAGAAGCGTGCTGAATATGGTCGCGGCCTTGTCGTTGTGGCCCTTGCGGAGCGCCATATTGGCCATCTCCAGCCGTTCGAGTGGTGGTTTCCGCTGTGCGATCTGGATGAGCGCGAGGCGCTCCTTGTCGCTTTCGGTGGGCTGAGGGGCTGGCGCGGCCTTCTCTTCCGGCTGCTTCGGCTGAACCCCAAGCGAGGGGCAGTAGGCGTGAAGCACGGTGTCCATGATGAAGCCGACCACTTCAGGATTCACATGGATATTGTCGTTGGTATAGGCGCGAGACCGATCAGTCAGAGTGACGATCTCGTAGGATGGAAAATAATCAACGTTGTCGTGACGGGCTGCAAAGGCGCCGCACGCGGCTCTCTGCACGCTTTTGCTATAGGTGTTGGCGATCAGCGCATCTTCTCCGGTGAACGTCGCCTTGAACGGAACGGGAGAAGTCGTGATGAGTATCTTGGTGTCGGACGCGCCATATTTGCGAACGAGGTCATGAATTCGTTCCAGTGATTGAAGCACATCATCATAGGACAGCACGTCCAGCGCGAAGCGTTCCGAATACCGGTTGCGAACTGAAGGCGGCGGGGCGCCGTTGAGGTAGAGGCCGGTTTCGAGGTCGAACCAACTTTCGGCCAGACCCAGCGTGATGATGAACACCTTGCTGGTCGCCAGGTCGCGCATGGCCGCCATCGCCTGGGCGCGCCGGTCGGCGACGCGCTCAAACGGCGCGGGCGGCAGGTTGATGCCGAGGTGAGGGTCGAGCCAAAGGCCTGCCTCGGTTTCCAGGTAGAGGGTCCGCTCATCAAACGGCAGGCCCTCGAAGGCCCAGCGTATTTCGTTCTCCATCGAGTGGACCGAATACTTGTTCAGTACGTCGTTCGGCGTCTTGGTGATCCGTTCCTCAGGGGGGACGTTGACCTTCAACATCGGCAGATCAAAGCCGAGCTCCGAGAGGTGCTTTTCAATCTCTCGCGCAAAGCAGGATCCCAGGGTCAGGATCTGATCGCCCGGCGCGAAATAGAAACTGGCGACTGGCATCGCCGCAGCAATCCCTTCCAGCCGGGAGCGTGGTTTCCGCCCGTCCGGCCAGGCCGAACGGCGCAGGTTCTTCGTCAGGTTTTCGAAGGCTTGGGCGCCTGAAATGCGATGAAGCGTCAAGTTTGACCCCTGTTTTATGCGCCAAGGCTGAAGCAGCGAAGGCGGCAAAGCAACCTGCCGCCGGGTTAGGTGAAGGCGACGGCGACGGCCTTTGTCGCCTCGTCCCTTCCGAGCGATCGCTCGTCCGGGCGCCCGTTCTGGTGTGCGATCACCCCGCCGTCTTGCGCCTTAGCCGGGCGATGCGGCGCAGGCGGCGCCAGAAGCGGCCGCGCGCGGGTTCCGGGTAGGGCTGGAGGTTCTCGACGAATTGCTCGGCCGACGCTCGCCAGCTGAACTTCTCAGCGTAGGCGCGGACGTCCCGTCGATCCAGCTCCAGGGCTTTCAGGCAGGCGGTCTTCAGGTCGTCGTCAATGATCCCGGCGTTCGAGCCGGGAATGATGTCGATGGGGCCGTGCGCTGGATAGGCGGCGACCGGGGTGCCGGCGCCCATGGCCTCCAGAATCACCAGGCCGAAGGTGTCTGTCCAACTGGGGAAGACGAAGACATCAGCGTCGGCGAAGCTGCGGGCCAGATCCTCGCCGAAGCGAGCGCCCAGGAATTTGGCCTCGGGGTATTTTTCTTCCAGCTCGGCGCGGGCCGGGCCGTCGCCGACCACGATCTTGGTGCCCGGCAAATCCAGTTCGAGGAAGGTCTCGATGTTCTTCTCGACCGCCACGCGGCCGACGTTGAGGAAGAAGGGGCGGGGCCACTGGTCGCCGCCCATCTCCTTGTAGATGGGTTCCAGGTCGGGGCGGAACAGGTCGGTATCCACGCCGCGCGTCCACGGCGAGACGTTGCGGAAGCCGTGCTCGACCAGTTCGTCGCGCAGGGTCGGCGTCGCCACCATCAGCCGGCCCGAGGGCTTGTGGAACCACTTCATATAGGCATAGCCGACCTGAACCGGGATCGGGAAACGGGCCGAGACATATTCCGGGAACTTGGTGTGATAGCTGGTCGTGAACGGCAGCTTCCACTCCACGCAGATGCGGCGCGTGGCGATGCCCAGCGGGCCTTCGGTGGCGATGTGGACGGCCTCGGGCTCGAAGGCGCGGAGGCGTTCGCGAATCTCTTCTTCGGCGCCCAGGGCCAGCCGGATCTCGGGATAGGTCGGGCAGGGGATGGTCTTGAACTGGCTGGGTTCGATGACCTCGACCTCATGACCCATGGCGCGGCACTCGGCCACGGTGCGGGTCAGGGTGCGGACGACGCCGTTGACCTGGGGCTCCCAGGCGTCGGTGACCAGAACAATGCGCATGAAGTCGAGTGGGCCCGGGCCGTTTCGCTGAGCCGGAAGTTCTAGCCGCTTCGCATGACGAAGGCGAGACGGCTTACAGCGGCAAAACCGTCGTCGACTTCACCTCTTCGAGAACGGCATAGGTTCGCGTTTCGCGCACCCCCGGCATGCGCACCAGGATGTCGCCGAGGAAGACGCGATAGGCGTCCATGTCGGCCACCCGCGCCTTGATCAGATAGTCGAAGCCGCCGGCCACCATGTGGCACTCCAGCACCTCGGGCTGGCGACGCACCACGTCGGCGAAGGCGTCGAAGACGTCGCCCGTGGTCCGGTCCAGCAGCACCTCGATGAAGATCAGCAGGGCGCGATCAGCGCTGGCCGGGTCGATCAGGGCCGCATAGCCGGTGATGACCTTCCTGTCCTTCAGCCGCTTGACCCGCTCGAAGCAGGCGGCGGGCGACAGATTGCACCTTCGCGCCAGTTCCGCGTTGGAGATGCGGCCGTCGGTCTGCAGCACGCGCAGCAAACGGCGGTCGGTATCGTCGAGAGTTTGCATGGCGAATGGGCTCTATTGCCGAAGGAACGCTGGTCCAAGCTTCGATCATACAATGCACATTCGGCCAAGTCCGCCATATACGCCGTAAATCGAAGGGCTTGATCCCAGGGTGAGATGATGACGCCGACCGACCTCAAACACTGGGACGATCTGGACCGGAACAAGTTCCGCGACGAGCGCGCCGTGGTCGCCGAACTGCTGGCCAATCCCGGCCTGAGCCTGGCCGAGCGCGCCGACGTGCTGCGCGACGCCATCGCCCTGGTCGATCAGGCCCGTGCCAGCCAGAAAAAACAGGGCGTGGTCGAGAGCTTCCTGCAGGAGTTCTCGCTGGGCACCCGCGAGGGTCTGGCCCTGATGTGCCTGGCTGAGGCCCTGCTGCGCACGCCCGACGCCGACACCCGCGACCGCCTGATCGCCGAGAAGATCGGTTCCGCCGACTGGGCCTCGCACATGGGTCAGTCGGACAGCCTGTTCGTCAACGCCTCGACCTGGGGCCTGATGCTGACCGGCAAGTTGGTCGACGTGGACGAAGAAGCCAAGACCGACCTGTCGGGCTTCCTCAAGCGCATCGCCGGTCGTCTAGGCGAGCCGGTCATTCGTCAGGCTGTCGCCACCGCCGTCAAGATCATGGGCGAGCAGTTCGTCGTCGGCCGCACCATCGAGGCGGCGCTGAAGCGCTCGGACCGCGAGGGCTGGCTGTGCAGCTTCGACATGCTGGGCGAGGGCGCCCGCACCGTCGCCGACGCCGAGCGCTATGAGAAGATCTACGCCGACGCCATCGAGGCCGTGGGCAAGACCGCCAAGGGACAAGGCCCCGAAGCCGGGCACGGCGTCTCGGTCAAGCTGTCGGCCCTGTCGCCGCGCTATCAGGCGGTGCAGGAAGACCGCGTCTGGGAAGAACTCTATCCCCGCATCCTGCGTCTGGCCCTGATCGCGGCGAAGTACGACATCAACTACACCATCGACGCCGAAGAGGCCGATCGTCTGGCCCTGTCGCTGAAGCTGCTGGAGCGGCTGGCGCGCGAGCCGGAGCTGGGCGACTGGAAGGGCCTGGGTCTGGCCGTTCAGGCCTATCAGAAGCGCACGACCGAGACGGTGCAGAAGCTGGCCGAACTGGCCAAATCCTCGGGCCGACGCCTGATGGTGCGTCTGGTCAAGGGCGCCTATTGGGACACCGAGATCAAGCTGGCCCAGGTCAACGGCCGCACCGACTATCCGGTCTTCACCACCAAGCCGGCGACCGACCTCAACTACCTGGTCTGCGCCAAGGCGCTGATCGAGGCCTCGCCCTACATCTACGCCCAGTTCGCCACCCACAACGCCCATACCCTGGCGGCGGTGCGTCGCATGGCCCGCGACCGCAACGTGACCATCGAGCACCAGCGCCTGCACGGCATGGGCGAGGCCCTCTATGACGCCGCGCAAGAGGCCTGGGCCGACGAGACGGTCATCGTCCGCGCCTACGCTCCGGTCGGCGGCCATGAAGAACTGCTGCCCTATCTGGTGCGCCGCCTGCTGGAGAACGGCGCCAACTCCTCCTTCGTTCACGCCCTGCTGGACGAGCGCGTTCCTGCGGCCGCTGTCGCCGCCGACCCCATCACCGCCGTCGAGGCCCAGCCCGACCGTCACCCCAGGATTCCGGTTCCCATGAACATCTACGGCGATCGTCAGAACTCGCTCGGCCGCGACTATTCGCAGGCCGCAGACCGTGAGCGCCACGCCAAGGCTCTGGAGCGCGTCGACAGCGAGAAGCTGACGTCCGGCCCCATCATCGGCGGCAAGCTGAAGGCCGGCGTGAACCCGCAGGACGTGACCAATCCCTTCGACCGCTCGCAGGTCCTCGGCCATGTGTCCGAAGCCTCGGCCGAGGATGTGGACGCCGCCGTCACGGCCGCCGCCAACGCCCAGGTCGCCTGGGACCGCATCGGCGGCGCCGGCCGCTCCCCGATCCTGCGCGCCATGGCCGACGTGCTGGAAGCCGACATGGACCGTCTGGTCGCCCTGCTGTCACGCGAAGCGGGCAAGACGCTGAACGACGGCGTGGCCGAGGTGCGCGAAGCCGCCGACTTCTGCCGCTACTACGCCCTGCTGGCCGAGCGCGACTTCGGCGGCGCCCAGACGCTGAAGGGCCCGACCGGCGAGACCAACCAACTGGTCCTGCATGGCCGTGGCGTCTTCGCCGCCATCAGCCCGTGGAACTTCCCCCTGGCCATCTTCACCGGCCAGATCGCGGCGGCGCTCGCCGCCGGCAACGCCGTGGTGGCCAAGCCCGCTGAACAGACCCCGCTGATCGCCGCCGAGGCCGTCCGCCTCTTCTACAAGGCCGGTCTGAACCCCGACCTGCTGGCCCTGGTCCCCGGTCGCGGCGAGGTGGTCGGCGCGGCCCTGACCGCCCATCCGGGCATCGACGGTGTGGCCTTCACCGGGGGCACCGACACCGCCAGCGCCATCAACCGCGGCCTCGCCGCGCGTCCCGGCGCCATCATCCCCTTCATCGCCGAGACCGGCGGCCTGAACGCCATGTTCGTCGACACCACGGCGCTGAAGGAACAGGTCATCGACGACGTCATCCTGTCCGCCTTCGGTTCAGCCGGCCAGCGCTGCTCGGCCCTGCGCATCCTCTACGCCCCCAAGGAAGCCGCCGACGCCCTGATCGAAGGCCTGAAGGGCGCGCTGGCGACCCAGGTGATCGGCGACCCGACCGACCCCAGAACCGACATCGGTCCCGTCATCGACGCCGAAAGCCGCGCCAACCTGGAAGCCCACGTGGCGCGCCTGGCGAAAGAAGCCAAGATCGTCGCCCGCGCCGAACTGGCCACTGGTTCGGACAAGGGCGACCTGTTCGCCCCGACCATCGCCGAAATCCCCACGCCCGACTTCCTCGAACGCGAGGTCTTCGGCCCGATCCTGCACGTCTATCGCTATGACTCGAAGGACCTGAAGTCGGTCGCCGCCAAGCTGGCCGCGCGCGGCTATGGCCTGACCCTGGGCGTCCACAGCCGTATCGAGGCCTTCGCCGACGAGGTCGTGCGTCTGGTCCCGGCCGGCAACGTCTATGTGAACCGCTCGATCATCGGCGCCGTCGTCGGCGTCCAGCCCTTCGGCGGCGAGAGCCTCAGCGGCACCGGCCCCAAGGCCGGCGGCCCCAACAGCCTGATCCGCTACGCCGCCGAAAAGGCCATCAGCGTCAACATCGCGGCCCAAGGCGGCGATCCGGCGTTACTGAATCTGTAGAGGGAGCGCGCCTAGACGGCGCCTCGCAAGACGCCTCGGAGATACTGGCCGTAGGCGCTCTTGCCGAGCGCCTGGGTCAGGGTGTCCAGTTGGGCGGCGTCGATGAAGCCCTTGGTGAAGGCGATTTCTTCGGGGCAGGCGATCTTGAAGCCCTGGCGCTTCTCCAGGACGCGGACGAACTCGGCAGCCTCGACCAGGCTGTCGGGCGTGCCGGTGTCCAGCCAGGCGTAGCCGCGCCCCATGATCTCGACCGACAGCTTGCCGCGTTCCAGATAGGCGCGGTTGACGTCTGTGATCTCCAGTTCGCCGCGCGGCGAGGGCTTCAGGTCTCGGGCTATGTCGATCACGTCGCTGTCGTAGAAATAGAGACCTGTGACGGCCCAGTTGGACTTGGGTTCCGCCGGCTTTTCTTCGATCGACAGGGCGCGCATCTGCTTGTCGAACTCGACGACGCCGTACCGTTCGGGGTCGTTGACATGGTAGGCGAAGACCGTGGCCCCGCTTGGACGTTGCATCGCGCTGGTGAACAGTTCGGTGATGCCGTGGCCGTAATAGATGTTGTCGCCGAGGATCAGGGCGGAGGGGTTGTTCCCCACGAAATCGGCGCCGATGACATAGGCCTGGGCCAGGCCGTCAGGGCTGGGCTGGACCGCATACTGGATCTCCATCCCCCATTGGGAGCCGTCGCCCAGCAGCGTCTCGAAGCTGGGGATGTCGCGCGGGGTCGAGATGATCAGCACCTCGCGGATGCCCGCCAGCATCAAGGTCGACAGCGGGTAGTAGATCATCGGCTTGTCATAGACCGGCATCAGCTGCTTCGAGGTCACGAGCGTCATCGGATGCAGGCGCGTGCCCGATCCGCCGGCGAGGATGATGCCCTTCATGCGGGGGTCCTTTCGGCATTGAGTTCGGCGACGATCTCCGCGACGGCGTCCTGCCAGGCGCGAGGAGCGACGCCATAATCGCGCGTCAGTTTGCTCGTCGCCAGACGGGAATTGGCGGGGCGTCTGGCCGGGGTGGGGTAGTCGGCGGTGGTGATGCCTTCGACCGCGGCTGATGGGCCGCCGCTTGCGGCGCTGAGCGCGAAGACTTCTCGGGCCAGCCCGGCCCAGGTGGTTTCACCGGCGTTGACGAAATGGAAGACGCCGACGGGCGCCTGGTCATCTTCGATCATGCGCAGGGTGATGGTCCTCAGCGCGGCGGCGATGTCGCGCGCCGAGGTGGGGCAGCCATGCTGGTCGTCAACGACCCTGAGGAGCGGCCGGTCGGCCGCGAGGCGCAGCATGGTTTTGAGGAAGTTGGCGCGATGCACGCTCAACACCCAGGCCGTGCGCAACACCACCGAGCGCGGGTTGCCGCTGCGAACCGCCAGTTCGCCCGCCAGCTTGGAGGCGCCATAGACGCCGAGCGGGCCGACCGGATCATTCTCGGCGTAGAAGCCGTCGTCCGAGCCGTCGAAGACGTAGTCTGTCGAGACCTGGATGAGCGGGATCCCGGCCTCACGCGTCACTTCCGCCAGGACGGCGGGACCCATGGCGTTCGCGGCGAAGGCGGCGGCCACGTCTGCTTCCGCCTTGTCCACGGCGGTGTAGGCGCCCGAGTTGATGACCGCGGCGAAGGGAGTCCTGGCAAAGGCGGCGCGCACGGAGTCGATGCTGGCCAGGTCCAGATCGGCCCGCGTGGGCGTGTGCAGGATGACATTGTCCGGCCAGGCGGCGGCGGCCAGTTCCAGCCCGACCTGACCTGCGCCGCCTGTCACGAGAATGTGGATGGGATCAGCCATGGGCGACGCCCAAGCGCTGGGTCGCATAGCGGGCGTCCAGGATGTCCTGCCACCAGGCCTGGTTTTCGAGATACCAGCGCACGGTGCGGGCGATGCCTTCCTCGAAGGTCACCGAGGGCGTCCAGTCCAGATCCTCGCCGATCTTGGAGGCGTCGATGGCGTAGCGCTGATCGTGACCAGGACGATCGGCGACATAGGTGATCTGGTCGGCGTAGCCCTGACCGTCGCTGCGCGGGCGCAACTGGTCCAGGATGGTGCAGATCGCCGTCACGACTTCGATGTTCCTGCGCTCTGCGTTGCCGCCGACGTTATAGGTCTGACCCGGGCGGCCCTTCTCAAAAACGGCCTGAAGCGCGCGGGCGTGATCGTCCACGAACAGCCAGTCCCGCACATTGCTCCCGTCGCCATAGACAGGCAGGGCCTCGCCGTTCAGGGCGCGGATGATGATCAGCGGGATCAGCTTTTCGGGGAAATGATAGGGGCCGTAGTTGTTGGAGCAGTTGGTCACCAGCACAGGCAAGCCGTAGGTATGCCCCCAGGCGCGCACCAGATGGTCTGAACCCGCCTTCGACGCGGAGTAGGGTGAACGGGGGTCATAGGGGGTGGTCTCGGTGAAGAAGCCTTCTTCGCCGAGCGAGCCGAACACCTCGTCCGTCGAGATGTGGTGGAACCGGAAGGCGGCCTTGCGGGCCTCGGGGAGGGCGCGCCAGTAGCCCAATGTCTGGTTCAGCATGACGAAGGTGCCGACGAGATTGGTCTGCACGAACTCGCCCGGCCCGTCGATCGACCGATCGACATGGCTTTCTGCGGCCAGGTGAGCGACGATGTCCGGCTGGAACGATTGCAGGGCGCGGGCCACCGCCTCGGCGTCACAGATGTCGGCATGGACGAAGCTGTAGCGGTTGCTGTCGGCGGCGGGCGCCAGGGAACTCAGCAACCCCGCATAGGTCAGCTTGTCAAAGACCAGGACTTCATGATCCGTGTGCTCAATCAATCGACGCACGAGCGCCGAGCCGATGAAGCCGGCTCCGCCGGTGACCAGAATTCTCATTGAAACTCACTGTGTGGACGATCGTGGATCAGTGAAAGGATGACCACCTGTAGGCGGTCTTGGGCAAAGATCAGAGCTTTCGCAACCGCTTAGTGACCTGTCGCCGAGGTGTCGCCTTGCCGTCTCCGGCCTGCAACCCTAGAAGGACCTCGAACACCGCCAGCCGCACGGCTCGCCTCCAGGCGCGACTTTCCGAGACCTTGCCCCATGACTGAATCACCCGTGTTTCTGGTGACGCCTCGTCGTTTTGCGGATGCGCGCGGCTGGTTTTCCGAAACCTTTTCGCAAGCGTCGATGGCGAAGCTTGGGGTGAACGAAGCCTTTGTGCAGGATAATCAGTCATTCTCGCGCCAGACGGGAACAGTGCGGGGGATCCATTTCCAGCGCCCCCCCCATGCTCAAGCCAAACTCGTGCGGTGTGTTCGCGGTTCCCTGATGGACTACGCTGTCGATCTCCGCCGTCAGTCACCGACCTTCGGGCGCTGGGTGTCGGCGCGTCTGACTGCCGAAGGCGGTGAACAGCTCTACATTCCGGTGGGTTTCGGACATGCCTTCGTGACGCTCGAGCCGGATGTCGAGATCGCCTACAAGGTGACGGACGTCTATGCGCCGGATTGCGACGGCGGCGTTCGCTGGAATGATCCGAAGCTGGGGATCGAATGGCCTCTACCCGCCGACGGGGCGGTGCTGTCTGACAAGGACGCCGTCCTGCCGGGCCTGGACGACCTGGACGTCGATTTCGCCTATGATGGGCGACCGCTTCTTCCCCTGCAGGCTTGATCTCCCGCTCCGCCGTTGCTGAATGGCAGGCTCAGAGTCTATGGTCGAGATTGAGAACAACCCTGGCGCGCTCCCCTGCAAGGACGTGGGTTTCGGCGGCGTGAAGGCGGCAAGGTGATCATTTTCAAATCGATTTCCCGGCATGCCACGATCGTGACCTCGCTCATGCTGCGGGAGGTGATCACGCGCTATGGTCGACGCGGACTGGGGTTCCTTTGGTTGATCGGCGAACCTCTGCTGTTCACCGGCGCCGTCATCCTGCTCTGGTCCTTCATCAAGGCCCCCTATCAGCACGGCGTTCGGCTCGCGCCCTTTGTCATGACCGGCTACATGGCCCTGATCATGTTCCGTCACATGATCAGCTATTCCATGGGGGCGGTCTCGGGAAATCTGGGACTTCTGTTCCACCAGAAAATCAAGATTCTGCACGTCTATATGGCGCGTTTCCTGCTGGAGTTGGGCGGCACGACCCTGGCCTTCCTGATCGTCTATCTGGTTCTGGTGGCCTTTGGTCAGGTGGGGTGGCCGGCGGATCCTCTGCTGCTCTATTACGGCTGGATCTCGCTGTTCATCCTGTCTGTGGGCATCGCTCTCGTGGTCAGCGCGCTGGCGATGGAATTCGACGTCGTCGAACGTATCGTGCCGGTTTTGATGTATGCGATCCTGCCGTTTTCCGGCGCATTCAGCATGGCGGCCTGGTTGCCGCCGACCTATCGGGAAATCTATCTCGCAGTTCCCATCCCGCACCCCGTGGAAATGATGCGGGCGGGGGTTTTCGGCGAGTTCGTTGAAACTCATTACGACCCGCTCTATCCCCTTTTCTGGGGAGGGCTGCTTACCGTCCTCGGCTTGATAATGATTTCTAGAGCCAAGGAACATATTGATGCCGACTAGTCCTCAAATGCGCCCTGCCGATGGGCGAGGAACTCCTGAATGAGCGATTCTCGCGTGACGTTTCTGGGCGGCCCGACGCCCGGTGAGCCGGTGCGGCTCGGAACGGTTCCCTTCTTCCTGAAGCCCACGGCGATCGCCTTCGCGGTCGTGGTTCTGTTGCCGACGCTGGTGGCGGCGATCTACTTCCTGTTCGTCGCTTCGCCGCGCTACGTTTCGGAAGCGCATTTTGTCGTTCAGATGGCGTCCAAGCAGCAGCCGTCCGGCCTCGGCGTCGCCCTGCAAGGAGTGGGGATTTCCACCAACGGGACGGATTCCTTCGCCGTTCATGAATATATCCGCTCGCGTGACGCGCTCACCACGCTTCAACCCCGGCTGAACGTTCAGGCCATGCTGTCGCGACCGGGTGTCGACGTCTTTTCTCGCTTCCCCGCGCCTGGTCAGGGCCGGACCAACGAGGATCTCTACAAGGCGTTTCAGCGCCGTGTGACTGTGGGCTACGACACGGCGACTGGCATCAGCACACTGCGGGTCCAGGCCTTCACGCCGGAAGATTCCCGAGCCATCGCCTCCGCTTTGCTGGATAGCGGCGAGGCCCTGGTCAACCGGCTGAACGATCGGGCGGCCGCCCAGGACGTCGAAGACGCCGAGCGCAGCGTGCTGGAGGCCGAACAGCGTCTGGGCGATATCCAGCAACGGTTGACCGCCTATCGTAACCGCGAAAGCATGCTTGACCCCGAAGTCTCGGCCCGGGAAGGCTCGGCCCTGCTAGGTGAACTCCAGGGCACGCTGGCCAGCCTGCGCGCCGAACGCGCCCTGATCGCGAGCCAGGCGCCGCAAAGTCCGCAACTGCCGGCGCTCGACGCGCGCATTCGCGCCTATGAGCAGCAACTGGCGATCGAGCGTGGAAAGGTGGCGGGCGACGCCGATTCGTTGGCGACGAAGGTCAGCGGATACGAGGCGCTCATGCTCGAACGTACGTTGGCGGACCGGGCGCTGACCGCGGCCAGCACGGCGCGTGACGCCGCGCGGGACGCTGCGCGCCGCCAGAAGCTCTATCTTGAGCGCGTGGTGAACCCGAATCTCCCGGACAAGGCGACGGAACCTCGCCGCTGGAGAAGCATTCTGGCGGTCCTGGTCACCACGCTGCTGCTGTACGGCGTGGGCGGCCTGGTATGGGCGGGCCTGAGGGAGCACCGGCAGCTTTGACGTCGATCGCACTGGAGGACATAGGGCTCGAGGTTTCCAATCTCGGCAAGACCTATGCTCGTTCCGCCAGCGCGCCGCCGCTGTTCCGCAATCTCAACTTTACGGTTGGTCGCTCGGACCGTCTCGCCATCCTGGGGCGAAACGGCCAGGGCAAGTCGACGATGATCAAGATCCTCGGCGGGGCGCTCGCGCCCAGCGAGGGGCGCGTGAACTGGCGTATGACCAACTCGTGGCCGATCGGCTTCAGCGGCGCCTTTCAGGGCAGTCTGACAGGCGTGGACAATGTTCGCTTCCTGGCGCGAGTCTATCAGCGGGACTTCAAGGAGTTGATGGGGCTTGTGGACGGCTTCGCCGAGCTTGGCTCCAAGATGGCCATGCCGGTGAAACATTACTCCTCAGGCATGCGGGCGCGTCTGGCCTTTGGTCTGTCGCTGGCTATCGACTTCGACTGCTATCTGATCGACGAACTGGTCGCGGTCGGCGACGCCCGCTTTCAGCGCAAGTGTAATGAAGAGCTGTTTGAGCGTCGTGCCCAGCGCGCCTTCATCATGGCCTCGCACGACATGAGGACGGTTGGCCGGGTCTGTGACCGTGCGCTCATCATCGAGGGCGGGCGCGCCAAGATGTTCACCGACATTCATGAAGCCATCGACATCTACACCTGGTTGCGGGCGGCATGAGCAAGGCTGTTCGAGTGGGTGTCCTGCAGATGCCGTCATCAAGAGGCTCCGCCTGGCGTATTGGTCTGAAGGCCGCAGCACGGCGACAGGGCTGGAGCATGGTCAAGGGGGCGGATGTCGCTCTCGACGGCGCTCCGCCCGCTGAAAGTCAGATCATTCTGCTGCGGGACGGAGCGCAGGCCCTGGCCATGGCGTCTGCCCTCGACGCCTGCGTGATCGTCACTGAAAGTCTGGAAGACATCTGTGCGGCGATGGCCGCCCATTACCCGGACAAGAAGATCAAGGCCTATGCGGTCGCGGCAGAACGTCTGGCGGCGGCGGTCACGCTCGAGCGGCTGGGCGCGCATCGTGTCGAGGCGTCGGTGACAGTTGCGGATCTGCCCTTGATCGGTCGGGTCGAGGTCGAGGCTCCGCACGAACCGGCAGGCTCGGCCGGGGCGCTTGATCCGTCGCCGCTCGACATGTTCGCGGGGGAAGGGCCCCGGCCCGGCCATCTGACGATCTGGCCATGGGACCTCTTCAACTATCGAACGACGCCGCGTTCCCAGAGCAAGCCGCCCCACATTGACCTGACCGGACGCGCCCGCGTCCTGTTCCACGGGCCGCGGTTCTCCTTGCCCGGCGGCGAGTGGCGGGTCAGGTTGCGTTTCCATCTCGACCCTGAGGGGCGTGAATCGCCTTTGAAATTCGAGTGGGGCGCCGCCGAAGATTTTGAAACGCTTGAGCTTCAACTCGATGCGGCCGGCCTCTATGAGGTGGAGTTGAGCAAGCGATGGGCGCAGCCCGTCGCTGCGGAGCTGAGGGTATGGGCTGCGGCGGCGCATTTCCTTGGCACATTCGAGTTTGTCAGCGCGGATGTCGCCTATCTGGCGCACTAGGGGCGCAGTCGAACCACAGGGTGGTTCGGGTGGACGACAGTAGGGCGGAGGGCCTTGAGCTATGGGCAGGCAGTCTCAGGCGAAGACAATCATTCCGTCGGCGGTTGAAGCCTGCGGGGGGGGCGACATGCGGCGATCGGTCAGGCGTCTGGGCGTTTTTCTCTTCTGGGACCCCCAGGAAATCGTCCATGACTATGTGAAGGTCTCGCTGGCGGCGCTTCGTCCCTTTTTCGAGACCTTGATCGTGGTCGTGAACGGGCAGGTCGACAGGGAAGGGCAGGACGATCTGGCCGCTGTGGCGGACCAGGTATGGTATCGCGAGAACACCGGGTTCGACGTTGGCGGATACAAATACGCCGTGGACCGTCTGGGCGTCGAAGCCATCGCGGCCTACGACGAATTCGTCCTGCTGAACTATACCTTTTACGCTCCCCTGGCCGACCTCGGCGCCATGTTTGAGCGCATGGATGCGTCGGGCGTCGATTTCTGGGGCGTGACCGATTTCAAGGACACTCGGCAGAACTTCGTCCAGTCCTACTTTATCGCCGCACGATCACGTCTGACCGGCAGCCAGGCCTTCGCCGACTATTGGGCCGCCATGCCGCCCATCGTCTCGATCGACGATTCGATCGAGCACCACGAAAAGGCGTTCACCGCCTTCTTCGCCGCCAAGGGTTTTTCCTGGGAGGTCGCCTTCCCGACCGAGGCGGGAGAGTTCGGCAACATCACGATCGCCTCGCCCATCCATCAGATGATGGACGGCTGTCCGACGCTCAAATATCGCGCCTTCACCTTCCCGCTGGAGAGCCTGCGTCACCGGGAAGCCCCCTATCCCGCCCGGACGATGGATCACGTCCGACGAAAGACCGACTACGACGCAGGCCTGATGGTCGATCATCTGGTGCGAAGCACGTCTCCGACCGTGATCGCGGCCAATCTCCAGACCGTGACGGTCGCGTCTTCCGGCGCGGGCGAGGCGGCGGCGTCGCTTGGACGTGTGGGCCTTTTCCTGAACGTGGTGGATACGGCGGCGTTGGGGGGCTTCGTGCAGGCTCTGTCGCCCCTGGTGCGTCGCTGCGCGGCGGCCCTGCACGTCAGGGTCGCCTCGGCTGAGATGGAGGCCGAGGTCAGGCGCGTCTGGCCGGGGGCCGTGGCGGCTGTGCGGGTGGGGGAGACGGCGTCGAACGTCGCGGCCCTGTTCGCCTGGGCCGACGAGGTGGACTTCCGGGGTTTCGACCTCGTGCTGTCGCTGGGCGAGTTCGCCGGGGGGCGCAGGATGAACGCCTGGCTGGACAATCGCCTTTCATTCTACGTCGCCAATCTGGCGGGCGACGACGGCGTGTTGAACGCCGTGGCGCGACAATTCGATGATCGGGCCGTCGACATGGTGATGTCGCCGCTCAGCCCCTACCTCGATGGCGACGACGGTGGTTTCTGGCAGAAGCACAGGCACGACATCCGTCGCATGGCCGACCATCTGGGCGTGAGGGGGCTGGAAGAGGCGTCCGGCCTTTACGCGCCCCACGCCGCCTTCTGGATGCGCGGCGACGCGGTGGCTGGCCTGGCCGACGCCTACGAAACGGCCAGGGGCGAGGGGGGAGCGGATCTGGGCGAGCATTTCAACCGACTGCTTCCGGCCTTGCTGGCCAAACGCGGAAAGCTGGCCTGGCGGATGGTGTCTGCGGACAATGCGGCCCAGGCTCTGGCTGCGTCCGCCTGGACCGCTTTCCGGTCGAGCGAGGTTCGGATCGAACAGGATCGCGAGCTCGAACGTCGGATCGCCGGCCTGCAACTTACGAACGAAGATCTGGAGCGGGCGCTCAAGGCGGCGCGGACGCGCATCTCGCAAGCCCGGACGGAGTTGCAGCAAGCCCTGGCAGACAAGGCGGCGCTGGAGGCCGGGCAGGAGACCGGCCGACTGGCCGTCGCCGAGAACCGCGAGCTTCGTCTGCTCCACAATCGAACGGTCGAGGAACTGGCGACGCTTCGTCGCGTCACGACGGACCCGTGGCGGGGCGGCGGCGCCTTTGCGCCCCTGAGGCGGGCGGGGCGCAGCGTCAAGCGGGCGTGGCGGCGGCTGAACAAGGCCGCCGGCAAAGGGCCGTCGACGTGACCGCGACGCCCTATGCGCGCGCCTTTCGCGCCGGGGAACTGGGCGGCAGGCGGGTTCTGCTGGTGGCGCAGGGGCCCTGGCATCTGGATATGTACGCCAGCTTCTTCACGGCCCTGCCCGAGGTGGACTGGACGGTCTATTTCGAGGCGCCCGGAGACACCCTGACGCCGCTGGCCCAGGCGGCGCCGGCGAACGTGCAGTTGATCGGCGCCCTGACCGACGTTCTCTTGCGGCTGGACGATTTCGCTGTCTGCCTGACGACCCTGGCCACGCCGCATCGCGCCCATCTCAAGGGCTTGCAGATCTTCGCCGCCTGTTCGCGCCTGGGCGTTCCGGTCCTGGAGGTTCAGCACGGCCTGTTTCAGCAAGGCATGGCCTTCGTCGAGGTGTCCAAAACGCCGGGGTCGGGGTTTGCGAACGCCGCCATGGGCGCCGCCGCCAGGAATTTCCGCGATGATGTGGTTGGATGGTCCGGCGAAGCAGGGATCGGCCTGCCCCAGTTCCATGACCTGAAGCCGGCGTCGGATGGCGGCTATGTCCTGATCCTGTCGAACCAGCATCGGTCTGTCTTTTCCGAGATTGAACGCCGTCTCTTTTATGAGGCGGTCGCGCAGCTGGTGCGGCGCCATCCCGACACCCGCTTCCTGTGGAAGCCGCATCAGGCGGAGTTGCAGCGCAAGCTGGAGCCCCTCTACGCGCCGCTGATGGGGCTGGTCGGGACCAACCTGGAGCTTCTGACACGGGAGACGATGGCGGGGCGGACGACGCTGGACCTCATCCGCAGCTGTTCGCGCGCGGTGTCGTCGCTGTCGTCCGTGGTGCTTGAGCTCGAGATGTACGCCAAGCCGACCCTGCTTTACGCCCCGGCCTCGATGGAGGGGGCGGTGGCGATCATGGGGACGGTGCATCCCTTCGTCGATGATCTCAGCCTGCTGGCGGCCTACGACGACCTGCTGAAAAGGCCGGACGCCTACCGCATGCAGACGGGGTTTCTGAAGCCTTTCCAGCCGGACCGGCTGAGGGCGGTGCTGAAGAAGAACTGGCGGTCGGCGGCGATCTCGAAGGCCGACCTGGCCCAGGCCATTTTGCCGAGTATCGAGTTTCTGGAATTGACCAGCACGATCAACCGTATGAAGTCGGACCTCAGCTCGGCTATCAAGGGGTGATGCGCTTGCGGCAAGGTATTCGCCGAGCTCGGAAAAATAATCTTCGCAGCAGCGCTGTGCGCGCTTGGGAGCATAGAGATGGATGAATTTGATAGAAAAATAGTGGGCGTTATTGCGTCTCTATTCAAAATTTCGGCGGATCAAGTGTCTTCTGAAACCGTAGCTATGGATGTGGATGGTTGGGATTCTCTGACGCACACCGAGCTTATTCTTCTTATTGAAGAAGAAATTGGCCGCCCTCTGCAAATCGCTCAGGTGATGCAGTGTGAGAACGTGGGTGACCTGATCGAGGTGGCTCGCAAGGCCAGCGTGACCCCGGACCAATGACTTCTCGGCGAATTCTCATTCGTGGCAACTGCCACGCCCAGTATCTTGGTGCGGCGCTTAAAGCCACGACCGACCATGAGGTGCGGGTCGCTGGCCTGCCTTATGACGGACCGATCCACTTTGGCGGGGTGACAGCCGATTACACCAACCTCAACGATGGACTTCGTTGGATACGCGAGGCCAAAGAGCGACCGATCTTCATCGTCCAGGCCACGCCGGGAAAACACTATCTGTCGGAAAAGTGGATTTCGATGGGTATCGAGCATGATCTGGTGAAGATGCCCTTCGTCAGATTTGGCGCATTCGAGTTGAGTGCTCTTCCAGAAGGACCGGAGGCGGATCGAACGATACGCCTTGAGGTCCGCAAGGATCGCATCTTCAACGAGATGGGCGTGATTGCTTCCGGTCGGGAAACGTCCGACGTCGACTATATTATGGATGGGTTCCGCGACGAGCCGTCATTTTACAGTCACTCTCACTATACAGGAAAAGTATTCGAAAGATTGTTCAGCCTCATGCGCGGGTCTGAATTGGATAAATCGCTCGGAAAAGGCGGTTTCGACGAATTCCTTTCCGCAGTGGGAAAGGATGCCGGCGTCGGCCACCTCATGCGGCCCTTGCCGGACCAGCGTGTCATGGCGGCTATGGGAATGAACTGGTCGGCCCAGGACCTGTCAGACCAAGTCGCCTTGGCTGCACAAGGGGCCGGAGCGAAGATCCAGCTTCCGAGCAATGGCGTTGTTGCCTACGCTTTGTTCGATCGCATGTTTTATTCTTACAAGCGTACGAAAGACATGGCTGATCTCTTGGCGTGCCTTCAGTTGTACAAGGACAACAAATTCTACCTGAGGTGGGCGGGAAATATTGTCGGTGCATTAATGACACGTGGCAAGTTTATGCAGGCCGCAGTGGTCCTTTTCCACAGACTGGCTTTCGACGACGCTCGGGGAAGGACCCTGGGGATCGCCCTGCCTCACCTGCAGAAGTTGAGCGGATCGGCTTCTGCGCTGCGTGTTGCGGACCGCTATGCTGCGGCCTACCCCGATAGCAGCGCTGTTTTCGCTCGCGAGATCATGCAGAAATTTCTCTAGAGTGTAGCCAAGGTGCCTGTGTTGATTGCGTCCACCCTCCTCGAAGCTCTGGATCGTCACGCCGTTGAGAGCGGCGACAAGGTTTGCGTCCACTTCGTCGCTCGGGGTGAGACGCGACCCCAGACCTATGCCGAGCTACGCGCCGAGGCCCTGCGGGCCGCCGCCCTGTTCGGCGATTTCGGACTGGCGCGCGGCTCGGTGGTCTTCATCGTTCTGCGTCACCAGGCGGAGCTCTATTCCACCTTCCTGGGGGCGATGTACGCCGGTCTGACGCCGTCTTTCCTGCCCTTCCCCACCCCCAAGCAGGACGCCGATCTCTACTGGTCGAGTCACCGGGAGCTGTTCCGTCGCGTCGATCCGGGCCTGGTCCTGACCTATGCCGACAATATCGCCCCCTTGCGCGAGGCGCTGGAGGGCCTGAAGGCGCAGGTGGCGGATGTGAGCCGGGTCGCCGATTTCCAACCGCGTGAGGCCGGGGTCACGCCCTTGGCCGATCAGGTGGCCCTGCTCCAGCACAGCTCGGGCACCACAGGGCTGAAGAAGGGCGTCATGCTCACCTTTGGCGAGATCGCCGTCCAGACGGAGGGCTACGCCAGGGCCATCGACCTTCAGTCGACCGATGTCGTGGTCAGCTGGCTTCCGCTCTATCACGACATGGGGTTGCTCTCGAGCTTCCTGATCCCGGTGGCGCAGGGCGCGACGATTGTATCGCTGGACGCTTTCGAGTGGGTGGCCAGACCCGCCATGCTGCTGGAGGCGATCGAGCGCCACGGCGGCACGCTGAGCTGGATGCCCAACTTCGCCTTCAATCACATCGCGCGGCTGCGGCCGTCCGGGGCGACCTACGACCTGACCTCGATGCGGGCCTTCATCGCCTGCTCCGAGCCCTGCAAGGAAGAAACCTTCGTCCAGTTCGCCGAGACCTTCGCCGACTGCGGCGTGACGCCCGCCTCCGTCCAGGCCTGCTACGCCATGGCCGAGACCGTGTTCGCCGTCACCCAGTCGCGGCTGGGCGCCCCGGCGGCCATCTGCCGGGTCGACGGCGATGAGCTGGACAGGAACCAGCGCGTGCGGCTGAGCCCCGTCGAGGGCCGCGCCTATGTCGGCAACGGCCGCCCCATCGACGGGCTGGAGATCGCCATCGACAGCGCGGACGGGCGGATGCCGTGGTCCGCCGCCGCGAACAGCACGGCGACCGGGGACATCGTGGTGCGCGGCGTAAGCCTGTTCTCCGGCTATTATCGCAACCCGGAAGCAACGGCCGAGGCCTTGCAGGACGGATGGTACACGACGGGCGATGTCGGCTTCTTCGCCGATGGCGAACTGTATATCTGCGGTCGCCGCAAGGAACTGCTGATCGTTCACGGCAAGAATTACTACGCCACCGACATCGAGGAAGCGGTCAATCGGATAGACGGCGTCAAGCCGGGACGGGCGGTGGCGTTCGCTCTCTACAGCGAGCGCTCCCAAAGCGAAGAGGGCTATGTCGTGGTGGAATCCGAGCGACCGTCTGACACGTGGACCGCGCTGAAACGCGCCGTCAAGGAGGGGGTCTTCTCCCAGCTCGATCTCACCTTGCAGAGCGTTCAGATCGTGGAGCCGGGCTGGCTGGTCAAAACCACCAGCGGCAAGATCAGCCGCAAGGAAAACGCCCTGAAATATCTGGCGACCCGGGACGCGGCGCGGTGAGCATCGGGCGCGCAAGTCAGGCTTCCGCAGGCGGCGTCCGCGTCGCCCTGCTGCTTGACCAGGCGGGCGAGATCGAGGCGGTCCTTCCGGTCATGCTGCGGGCGGAGACGCGCGGCGATCTCGCCTTCTCGCCCTTCCTGACCCCGGCCTTCGTGCAGGGCCGCCCCCGGATGACGAAACATCTGGTGCGGGCGCACGGCGCGACCCTTTTGCCTGAGGCGGCGGTCGATGACATTCCGTTGGCCGAGTTCGATCTGGCCCTGGCGCCGGTCGTGTCCAACCATCCTCGCCACGCCCTGGCCCAGAGGTTCATTCGCCGGGCGCGTGTGGCGCGCCTGAAAACCGCGACCCTGCAGCATGGGCTGGACAACGTCGGCATCTCCCGCTCGCACGACATCGGCAACGCGACGCCCTATGTGATCGAGACGGACATCGTCTGCGTCTGGTTCCCTGAAGACCATATCCCGGCGCAGTGCGCGCCCTCGCTGCGATCACGCCTGGCGCATACAGGCCGCGCCTTTCCCGACGTCACGGAGGGGCGGCGGGACGTCGGCACGTCGATCGGGGTGTTCGAGAACCTCCACTGGAACCTCTACGACGACGGCTTCCGCAAGGCCTTCCAAAGTCATCTGAGGCAGACGGCGGCGGCGTTTCCGCAGGTCCGTTTTGTCGTCAAGCCGCATCCGGGCGGTCGCTGGCTGCCGCGCTTTGGCGAAGGCGGCTGGCCCGCCAACATCGAGATGTTCGACCCCGACGACGATATCGCCCGCTATGACGCCTTTGATGTCATTCGCGGCTTGAGCGCGGTGATCACGACGCCCTCGACCATTGCGCTGGACGCCGCCTGGCTGGACCGCCCTGTGGCCTTGATCCCGACCGAGGGGGCGGACCTCTATGGCGGCCTTGACCTGCTGGACGGGTGGGAGGCCTGGCGCGCCTTTGTGGCCCAGGTCGAGGCGGGGCGCTACGACCGGCGGGGTCAGAGCGCCTTCCTGGCCCGATCCGTCCGCTCCGGCGACGGCGCGGGCGCGATCTGCGACGCGCTCGTGGGCGCGGTGCGTTGAGCAGCGCCGGCGGTCGCACGTTCGTTATATCCAGGCTCTGGCGTCGTATTCCTGGCGCGGGAGGGCGGAGTTCGGACCCCGACCGGCGGGCGGGCGACGCCGCGCGGGACCGGGGCGATTGGCGGGCCGCCGTGGTTCACTATGAGCGGTATCTGGCGCGGCACCCCCGGCACGACGCCGTGAGGCTTCGCCTGGCCAATATGTACAAGGAGGCGGGCGACTTCCCGGCGTCTCAGGCTGTCCTTGACGCCCTGCTGGCGGCCAGGCCGTTCGATCCCGTCGTGATGCGGTCACGGGCCGAGTTGGAGGTGCATCGGGGACGGCCGGATCAGGCGGTCATCTGGTTCGCCCGAGCTTGGGCGGCGGGACGGGACCAGCCGGCCGGCGTGGCGCTGACCCGGCCGGAAGCCCTGCCGCTTCTGGCGGCCTGTCAAACCGAGTGCGGGGAGAGATTCATCGACGGCGGCGTCGATGGATTGCGCGACCTGGCTATCGAGGGGTGGGCTTTCGATGCGCGCGCGCCCGACCGAAGCCTGGAGATCGTGTTGAGCGCGAACGGACGGGAAGTGGCGCGGACCCGCACCGGGCGCGCGCGTGGTGATCTGGCGGCGCTGGGCCTCGCGCCGGCGACCGCCGGCTTCCGCTTCGAGGTGGGGCCGCTTCTGAGCGCCGGACTGCTGGGCGATGGAGTCAGCCTCCAGCGCGCGGATACCGGACAGGACCTCGCAGGATCGCCGCTGGACCTGACCTCGACGCGCGGCCTGCAACGATGGGCGGCGCGTCCGGCGCCCGTCGCCGTGCCCGCTAACCCGGACGGCGCGCCCATCCTCAGCATTCTGATGCCCGTGCATGACGTTCGTCCGGCCTGGCTGGAGGAGGCGCTGGCCAGCATATTCGCCCAGAGCGATGGGCGGTGGGAGCTGATCTGCATCGACGACGGCGCCGCCTCGCATGAGGTCAAGGCGATCCTGGCCGCCGCGAACCAAGGCGACCCGCGGTTGCGACTGCATACCCACGCGGCGAGCCAGGGCGTGGCGGCGGCCACCAATCGCGCTCTGGGCATGGCCCGGGCCGAGCATGTGCTTTTCATGGACCACGACGATCGGCTGGAGCCGGACGCGGTGGCCCGTCTGGCGCCGCATCTGGCGGCCGCCGACCTGCTCTATGGCGATGAGCTCGTCACGGGCGAGGATACAGCCGACCTGCGCGCCATCGTGGCGCGTCCGGCCTTTTCGCCGCGCTATTATCTCAGCCATCCCTATTTCGTGCATCCGGTGGTCGCCCGGCGCGATCTGGTGAAGGCCGTCGGCGGGCTGGATGAGGGGCTGGCCATTTCCGCCGATGTCGATCTGATATTGCGGTTGATTGAGCGAACCGACCGCGTGGCCCATCTGCCGGGCGTGCTCTATCGCTGGCGGACCCATGGCGGCAGCGCCGGACATGTCCGCATTGCGCAAACCACGACCGCGACCATCGAGGCGCTCAATCGTCACATGACGCGCATGGGAGAGCCGGGGCAGGCCGTGCCGGGACCGGTCTTCAACACCTATCGCATCGACCGTCAGGACCCCGGCGGGCGGGTCCGCGTCATCATTCCAACCCACAACGGCGCGGCGCTGCTGCGCGCCTGTATCGAATCGCTGAAGTCGACTGCGCCGATCGACGACCTGGATATCGTCGTCGTCGATCACGACTCGGACGAGCCTGCTCTGGCCGCCTACTTCGAGGAACTGGGCGACAGCGTGACGCGGCTGCCCTATTCGGGGCCGTTCAACTATTCGCGCATGAACAACCTCGCCGTCGCCGCGAAGCCTCCCGCCGGAGAGTTTCTGCTGTTTCTGAACAACGACATCGAGGCGATGGAGCCGGGCTGGCTGGAGCGTCTGCGGGCCTTGGCCGTCCTGCCCGACGTCGGCGCCGTCGGGGCCACGCTTCTCTATCCTGACGGGCGGGTTCAGCATGCGGGCGTCGTGGTCGGGCCGGGCGGCTATGCCGAGCACGCCTTCAAGTTCGCCCCCCTGCATCTCAACGGCGGGCGCAATCCCGGCTATAATTGCGGTCTGGTCGCGACGCGTGAGTGGTCGGCCGTGACGGGGGCCTGTCTGATGATGCGCCGGGAAGTCTTTGATGCGGTAGGCGGCTTCGATGAGACGCTGCCGGTCGGTTTCAACGATACGGATCTGTGTCTGCGCCTTGGAGAGCGGGGCCTGGCGATCCTCAACGACGGTTTCAGCCTGCTGATCCACCATGAGTCGGCGACCCGACGGCCTGCGGGCGAGGTGCGTCACCCCGAAGACGCCGCGCGGTTTGCTACGCGCTGGAAGGCGGTCATCGAGGAGGGCGATCCCTTCTACAGCCCGCTATTGTCGCTGGATCGCGATCACGCGCCGGAACATCCGGACGTCATCGCGCCGAGGCTGCGGATCAGGCCGTCGGCGGGGAGGCGTCCTCATGGCTAGTTCGATTTTGGCTCGTCTGCTCGGACGGGGGCGGAGCGCCCACGGCGCGGCCGATGCCGATGCGGTGCTGCGGCTCGCGCGGTGCGCGCAGGCTGAGGGGCGCTGGAGCGAGGCGGTTGATCATTATCGCCAGCATGTCGCCCTGCGCCCGAAACGGTCGGGTAGTCGGTTGCAACTGGGCAATATGCTCAAGGAGAGCGGCGACCCTGTCGGCGCGGAAGCGGCCTATCGCGAGAGCCTGGCCTTGAGGCGGACCCCGGAGGCCCTGGTCCAGCTCGGCTATCTGATGCTGAACACGGGTCGTCTGGACGAGGCGGCGGATCTGTTCGCCGAGGTGCTGAAGCGGCTTCCAGGTCATGATGGAGCACGGGACGGGCTGGTGATGGCGGGCGCGCGCGCGCGGTTGCCCGAGATTCATGTCTTGCCGTCCAGCCGCAGCATCGCCGCGCTGAAACGCGCCGTCGCCGGCGCCGAGGCCACGCTGAAGGCTGTGCGGCGCGCCGATATCGCCGCGCTCGCCGACTACGACGCCTGGCGCAAGGGCTATGCCCTGGACCTGCCGCCGGTCGATCCGTCGGGTGCGGAGGTTCAGGTCTGCGTGCAGGCAAAAGGGGCTTCGCCCTATCGCCTGCGCGGCGTCCTGCAGTCCTTGGTGCGTCAGGAGGGCGTGGCGTGGCGCGCTGTGGTGGTCGGCGGGGGTGCTCTTGTCGGACATCCTGTCGCGTCGATGGCCACGCTGGACCCGCGCATCACCTTTGCCGATTCAGCGCCGGGCTCCGGGCATTCATGCGTCATGGTGAAGGCGGGCGTGGTCCTGCATCCCTTCGCCCTCGCCTGGCTGGCCCATGCGGCCGCGCGCACAGGCGCGGACGTGGTTTACGCTGACCATGACCACCTGACCCAGACTGGGGATGAGGGGGAGGTCTTTGACACGCCCGTCTTCTTCCCGGCGCCGTCTCCGATCGATCTCTCGACGACGCCGATCCTGCCTGCCGTGGTCTGGCGCGGCGCCGGAAACGAAACCCGCGCCGGGCTTGTCGCGGCGACGATGCGCGGAAAAGCGGCCCATCTGCCTCTCCTTCTTTCCAGCGAGATGCGATTGCCGGCGGCGGCGTGCGCTGGATTGCCGGAGCACGGCGACGCCGAACCGGGGTGGCTGGGCGCGGCGCCGGTCGAGGCCGGGGCGTCGGAGGTGGCGGAGCTGTCCGACGAACCCATCCGCGTCATCATTCCCACCCGTGACGAGGCGGCCATGCTGGAGACCTGCGTCGCCGCACTGCTCTCGCTGGCGGATCGTCCCGAGCGGGTGCGTATCCTGATCGTCGATAATCGCAGCGTCGAGGCGTCCACGGCGCGGTTCCTGACCGAGGGCGTGCGGGCAGGACGCTTTGAAATCCTGGTCGCGGACGAACCCTTCAACTGGTCGCGCCTGAACAACCTCGCCGTGGCGCAGACCTCGGAACAGGCCCTGCTGTTCCTCAACAACGACGCTGAGCTGCTGACGGCGGGCTGGGACAGCCGTTTGTTGCGCCTGCTCTGGAGAGAAGACGTGGGCGCGGTGGGGGCGCGCCTTCTCTACCCGGACGGTTCGCTGCAACATGGCGGACTGGTGCTCGGCATGGGGGAGGGGGCGCCACGGCATGAAGGCGTAGGCGCGTCGGCCTCGATCGGCGGTCCGTCGGATCGATGGACCCGCACGCGGGAAGCGGCGGCCGTGACCGGCGCATTTCTGGCGACGCGGCGCGGGGTGTTCGATGCGGTGCGGGGCTTCGACGCGCGCGAGCTGGCGATCGCCTATAACGACGTGGACTACTGCCTGGCGGTGCGGCGACACGGTCTGGCGGTCGTCTATGCCGGCGATATCGAGGCTAGGCATTTTGAATCCCGGACGCGCGGCCATGACGTCACCCGAGCGCGAATCGCCTGGGATCTGGCTGAGCGCACAGCGCTGACGGAGCGGTGGGGCGAAGGGCTGAAACAGGATCCCTCGGTCAATCCTCACTGGCGAACGCCTTCGCCCAAGCCTTTTGACGGCGTGAGGCGACCCGATCCGCAGGAGGCGCTCGACTGGCTCGACGCGAGCCTGGGCGGGACGACGATCAGGCTGCCGGTCGGTGACCGCTGAGACGGCGCCGGACGGAGTGATGCGATTCCGACAGGCCCAGCCGTTCAACGACCAGCTTGGCCGTCGATCTCAGTGAAAGGCCGGGCGAGGCCTCCCAGATGCGCAGGGCTTCGCGACGCCAGGTCTCCCATTCCAGAGCGCGGCGGGCGTTGACGCGGATCGGATCCTTGTCCCTGTCGCCCGCGAACAGGACGATCATCAGTTCCACCGTGGACCAGAACATCAGAAGGGCGTCGTTCTGGGCCTCTTCTTCGCCGGGACGGGTCAGAAGGGCGCGCAGATCGTCGGTGCGGTCGAGGACGGCCGCCGCCGACTGCACCTCGGCGACCCCCGGACGTTCCGCCCGCGCGACATCCGAGAGCTTCAGATAGTGAAAGCCGGCGTCCGGGGGGCGGTCCAGGATTTCTTGCCAACGATCTTCAACCGTGGCCGGCTTGGGGAGCAAGCTCCAGGGGGCTCCGGGGGCGTCTCTCCGGTAGAGGCCCGGAACGTCGGGCAGCCCCTCGCGGGTCAGCACCGACAGCGCGCCGCGTTCCATTTCCGACAGCATGACCAGGGCTTCATCGACCGATCGGGTCGACGGCAGCGGGGCGTCCTCTGCTGCTACTGTCCCCAAAATGGTCGGGGAAGAAGGAGGGGGCGGGGGGCTGAGCATGCGGAACTAGGCCTCTGCGTATTCAAACGACGAGGACGCGATGGGGTGATGGCCAGCGTAGAATTCAGGCCGCCTGGACATCATGCTCAGCCAGCATCCGGTCGCGTTCGTCGATCCACAGCGACCCATAGTCGACATGAACCCAGTTCGGGAACCAGGGGCCGCCATTGGTGTAGTGGATGGCGGACGGGGGCTTGGCCGGCGCATCATATTCGCCGACCAGGAAGTTCCACTCCCGGTCCAGGGCGCCGATATCGGCGTCGTTCCTGATCCAGTTGAAACGATGCAGGTGCGCCGGTTCGGACGTATTCACCACGTCGGGCGTCAGCGCCTGAACGTCAGGATGGCGGCCGTTGAACAGCATCATGGATGACCAGTTTTTGCGCGGATAGTGCGTCTGCGTCTTGCCGTCCATCTTCACCGTCTGCTGCGGCGTGTATTCGTGCTGGACGACATAGACGGCCTTGGCGGGGTCGAGGCTGGCGATCAGGGCCGTGATGTCGCCCGTAAACAGGAAGTCGCAGTCCACGAACATCGACCAGCCGTCTGTGTCGGCAAGGAAGGGCGTGAGAAAACGCGTGAGCGAGAATTCAGTTGAGGCCGTCTTGTCGGCGGGGCGTCGGTACAGGCCGAGTTCGCGCAGGGCTGGCTGCTTCAGAGGGCTGACGCCGATCTCGCCCACGGCGTGGCGGAGCAGAGAGTAGCGGCACACGCGCCAGGCGATGTCCTCGCGAGAATCATATCCGACATAAATCTTGAGCATCTGATGTCTCGAGGTCCGGGGAGGGAGGGAGTGTAGGAGGGGCGCCTCCCCATGGCTAGGGAGTCTTCGCATTATATGCGAATGGTTCTCAAAGAATGGATCAACTGTGGGCGTTCTCGAGCAATGCGCGGCCCGTTCTGACCACATCCTGATCGGCGCTGCGGTGGGCCGCTGCGGCCCTGTCATAGGCCTTGAGCAAGGCGGGGCGCAGGGCGTCGAGATCGGCTTGCCGTCGAACCAGCCGGTCGATCAGCCCCATGATGGCGGCCCTGAATTCCTGCCCCGCTTTCTGAAGGGTATGGGTTGTCGACCGCAGTTCTAACGGGCGGAACACTTTATAATGAAACAGGAGATAGCCCCATTCCTCGACGAATGTGGCGTCGTCGGTCGGGGCCGTGGTCGGCGGGGGAATGTGGATGTCGATGGCCCGGAGTGCATGCACAGCGTCATCAAGCGCGATACGGAACGGCGCGCGGTTGCCAAACTCGAAGACCGGTTCGTAACGCGCACAGGCGCAATATAACCTTTGCCCCTCAAAGAGCATGTCGATCTGCAGGAAGTTCAGGTTGGGCGCTTCGCTGCAGAGGTAGGCGCAATCGACCGGGCCGTCTGCATAGCGCAGCATCAGATTGTGAAGGTGCGACCCGATCAGGCCGACATAGGCGGCATGGGCGTTAAAGGCCCGGACCTGTTCCTCAAGCGTCAGGGTTTCAGGCCAATAGACCGCGTCGCCGGATGCAGCGAAGGCTTCATCGAGCGCAGTCTCGCCGTAGGCGCGACGGACCGCGCCCTTCAGGCGGGAACGCGAGACATAGGCGACCCGTTCGCGCCCGGGTGTGTCGGCGACCTTGGCGCGCAGGGCCGTACGAAAGAAGTCGACATAGGGGAGGGAGGTGCGCAGTCCCAGTTCCAGCCCGGGTTGGGGCACATGCAGGCGCGCGACCCGAACAGGATCGACGATCAGCTTCAATCGGCCGGGATTAACTCCCAGAAGGTCGGCGAGAGTCTTAAGCAGACGCCAGGCGGCGCTGTCCCCATGGCCGGGCAGGCCCGCGAACAGGACGTCGAGATCGGGGCGTTCACTGGCGTACCAGAGGCGGTTCAGGGACTCGAGCAGGACGTGCCCGTATCCGCCAAACAGAACGCCGCCGAAGACGGCTTCGCGGATCGCGGGGGCCGAGGGGGAGGCGACTTCCGCCCCCGGCGGGCTCACCACCTGTCCGAGATCGTGGCGCCGCACCTGGGCATAGGGCGCCGGCGCGTCATCGTCTGATCGCACCCCGCCGACGAAGACCCCTCCGGCTCGGGCGCTGAGAGGAAACAGGCTGGCGGGCAGAACCTGATGGTCGAGCGGCGTCGTCTCCAGGGGGATGCCGCGCGCAGCCCTGATCAGGTGTTTGGTCCGCTCATGCGGAAACCCCGCGAAGGCGATCCTGGCCCGGCCGACCTCACGAAACTTCAGCAAGACGGGTTCATCCCCCAACCTGGCTCAGAACTTCAGAAGCGGCGGACAGGGTCAGCCCCTTGTAGAAGTCTTCCAGGCTGGCGTCGGTGCACTGGACGTCCATCCATTGGTTGATGATGGCGTCGTAGGCGGCGCCCAGGGTTTGAGAACCGGGATCGAGCTTGCGAAGCATGACCAGACCCGTCGGCGGGCAGTCGATGAAGGTGATTTCAAGATCGGGCCGGTAGTGCTGCAGGATCGGGATCAGCTTCCAGACATCGCCGGTCCAGTGGGACTTCAACTCCACGTCGCGGCGTTGGCCGGGGCGTCGCTCGCGCTCCGTCATTTCGGCATTTATGGGCAGGCAGTCGTGCAGGAAGATGACGCCGCCGGGCCCCATGGCCTTCTCGGTATTGATCAGGTCCCTCAGCAGAAACTCGAACAGGTGCATCCCGTCCAGAAAGGCCAGATCGACGCCTTCAGGGAAGAAGGCCTTCAGGTTACGAGTCTGGAAGAAGGTGTCGCTGGTGGTCTGGAAGAGGTGCAGTTCGGGCTTTGCGCCCATGATGTCGTCGCGGAACATGAACTGGGGATCGACGCCGACGCTCGGCAGGTCGATCTTGCGCAGACTCTTGCCGATGTTCACGCCGATCTCGAAGTAGGATCGCGCGCCGCAGGCGGGCGCGAAACGCCCCAGGAAGTCGAGGTAATGAACGCCCGAATGGACGTGGCGAGGAAAGGGTCCGGTCATCATCATGCTCTGGCCGAGGTCATGGAGGTGTCCGTCATCGCCCACTCCACCAGTTGGCGCACGCCCTCGCGGAACGGCACCTGGGCGGACCAGCCCAGTCCGACGCGCGCCTCGGCCACGTCGGCCACGGCGTGGCGAATATCGCCTGCGCGGTAGGCGCCGCTGATGCGCCGACCCTGGTCGGCCCGGCCCAGATCTTCCAGAATCATGTCGGCGGCGGCAAGGATCGAGGTGGCCTCGCCGGAGCCGATGTTGAAGAGGCGACCGCCAGCCTCGGGTTGACGTGCTGCGGCGACGAACGCCGCCACGACATCTTCGACAAAGATGAAGTCGCGATAGATTTCACCGTCTTCGTAGATCTGCAGGGTTTGCCCGGCCATGGCCTGCTGACAGAAGATCGACAGCACGCCCGTGTAGGGATTCCGCAGGGACTGACCGGGACCATAGACGTTCTGCAGCCGCAGAATCACGACGTCCCACGGCGCGGGTGTCTGCTGCAGCAGATATTCCTGCATCAGCTTCGTGGAGCCATAGACTGAACCCGGACGGGGCGGGAGGCTTTCCCGGGTGGCGGCGGGAGTCAGGGGGCGGCCCTGGTCGTCGAACAGATCGAACACGCCCTTCGCCATGGTTTCCACCGAGCGCGGTTCAGGCGCCGTCGTCCGCCCCTCGGCATCCACATAGGCGCCTTCGCCATAGACGGCGCGCGTGGCCGCCAGCACGACGCGTTGCGGGGGCGTCTCCAGCGCTTTCAGCGCCTCAATCAGATTGGCGCAGCCGACGACGTTCACTGCGGCGTAGCGAGAGGGCTCGTCGGCGGACTGGCCCGTCCCGGTTTCGGCGGCCAGATGATAGACAATGTCGGGACGCGCCTGCTGGACGGCGGCCGAAAGCGCAGCCGCATCGCGAACATCGCCGCAGATCAACTCGCCCGCCAGATCCAGTTCGGGGTTGGGGCCGTGAACCTGTTCCAGAAGGTTGTCGAAGATCACGACCGATGCGCCGGCCCTGGCCAGAGCGCGGGTCAGGCGCGAGCCGATGAAGCCGGCCCCGCCGGTGATGAGGATCCGTTTGCCTTGCAACGCGGTCATGGAATTCAACTCCGGTCGTGTTTTTGTCGGAACGCCAGGGCGGCGGCCTGATCGAAAATAGCGGTCACTTGCCGTCCAAGGACCTCGCGCCCGTAGCGCTCGTCGAGTCTGCGTCGTGCGGCGACAAGCATGTCCTGTCGCGCCCGGGGGTCGGACACCAGGCGCAGCAGGGCCTCGAACCATTGGTCGTTAGCGGCCGCCAGCACGCCCGCGCCGTCTGCGCAGGCCTTGTGATAGACGGGCAGATCGGAAGCCACAGCGGGGATGCCGCAAAATGCGTACTCGATCCATTTCGTATCCGCCTTGCAGCGATTGAACGGAGTGTCCTCCAGCGGCGCGATGGCGACCCACCAACCCAGTTCGTTCAATCTCGCCAGAAAGGCGCCGTAGTCGCGCTCTCCCGGGAAGTGGGCGATCCGTTTGCCGAACCGGGCCAATCCCGGCGCGGGCGGAATGGTGCCAAAGGTCTCAAATCGTAGCTCAGGCATCATCTCGAGAAGGCGCTCGATAGCCGGCAGGACCAGATCCAGATCCGCGCCGTGGCCGCCGGTCGCCATATAACCGATGACGGGACCCGTGGAAGGCAGGGGGGGCATCTTGTCGTACGGCGCGATGGAGCAATAGATGTCGCCCGCCGTGATCGGCGCGACGACCCCATGTTCAGCCAGCCGGGCCGCGAGAACCGGCGTGGATGCATAGATCAGGTCGCTGGCGTTGAGGGCGTTCATCAGGGCCGCAACCCTGCCGGGCTCGCTGTAATGCTCATATTTGGCGCGCCCGAGGCTTTCGGGCACGGCCAGAAGATCGTCGTCCAGATGGAAGATGACCGCCGCGCCGCGCGCTTTAGCCGCCGCGATCAGGTCCAGGGCGCCGGGCATGGTGTAGCGCGACAGAACCAGAATGTCGGGCTTGAGGTCTGCGATGAAGGTCTGGGCCGCGGGGGGGGCGGTCCAGGTCTTTTCATGAGGCAGAACTTTCAGGTCGATGCGTCCGTCGGCGACCGCCTGCTGCAGGGGCTGGACGAAGCTGATGGTCTGCGTCGCTCCCACAGCGTCGCAGAGGACAAGAACCCGTCGCGGCGTCATGTCGATCCGCCCTTGTGTGACCGTGTCGGCGACGCGTCAAACCGATGCGTCGCCAGTGCGAGCAGATCGATGAAACGCTGGCGAACGTCAGCGGCGTCGAGCGGCATTTCCAGCTGTTTCAGGAAACGATCCTGTCTCTGGCGGATCATGTCCGGCCGCAGGTTCACGTCGCGATGGAAAGCCAGCCAGTCGCTTTGACGGCGAATAAGGGTCAGGCCGTCATAGTTGTCCGTGTCCATCGCGCCTTGAGTATCCGCCCACACAGCCGTGGGCAGATCGGCCAGAACCATGTCCAGTACGACGCTGGACGGTGCTGAAACGCCAAATGTGAAGGCGCTGAGGTCCACTTCATGAATAGGGCGGGCGTCCAAATGCGCATTGGACGGAGCGGCGATGCCATTCCTCGTCAGAAACTGCCCGCCCGGATGCGGCCTGAGACAGACCGTTTCGCCCCGCGTGGCCAGATGGGCGCAGAAGTGGCCGAAGTCCGTCATGAAGTCCTGCCGGAAGTCGCCGCTTGCGCTGAGACGGACGGAATGCAGGTTTTCGCAGACAATGCCTTGGCCGGCTGGAGCGACACCGTGGCGGCCTTGCTGCAGCAACAGGCCCGGACCGGTCAGGAAGACCTTGTCGCGTTCCGACTGGGCCATGGAGGTCATCCGGTGCGAGGGCATCCAGGTGGCGAGGATATCCGCTGCGAAGCGGACGTTGCGGCCGTGGGCCTTGTCGTGTTCGCGATTCTGCAGGAAGCCGATGCACTCGAACCCATGTTGCAGGGTTACCCGGGTATAGCCGGAAGGCGCGGCGCGAAAGACGTCGTGGACTTCCACATGGGGCGGCAGGTTGGATTCACTGGCTGCGACGAGCGCACCGCAGCCGCCCTGAAGCAGTCGATAGGCGGCGAAGGGGCTGTCATACTCCGAAATCGTGGCGCCGCATTCCGCGGCCAGTTTGTTCAGGATCTGGGTCCACACCTGCTGCTTGTCGCGCGGCGCGAACTTGTGCGAGCAGAGGAAGGCGACGTCGACATCCATTTCGCGCGCCAGAAGCGCGACGGGGCGGATGATGTTGACGTCTTGCAGCAGGTTGAAAAGAAAGACGATCTTGCGACGGGTCACGAAAGCGGCCTCTCTCGGAACGGCGGGCTTTTCTCGGACAGGAAGTAGGTCACGTCCGGCGTGATCTGAGCCAGGACGTCTCGCAGGACGGAGACCCCTTCAGCATAATCCGACAGCAGGGGCGTCGCGGCGACGGGATGGTCGATCATATAGGCTTCCAGCGAACTGTCCGGGAGAATGTCCTTAAGGCGCGCCTGGAAGCCGCCTGCGTCCAGGCGCTGGCCGAACGTCTTGAACCTCTTTCGGACGTCGGCGCCAAGGTTGGCTTCGGCGGCTGAAGACACGCGGATCTGAAGACCGTGCGGATGCCGAATGAACCGCACGTCGTCCGCCTTCCGGTCTTCGTTGAAGGGCAGGGTGACCGACAGATGGTTCATGGCCCTGGCCAGATCCATGCAGACATTGGGGCTGAGGCAGCCATGAATGAGCCCGCCCCGACCCTGACCCCAAAGGGCGGCCCCATCGGCGGTTACTGGAGGCAGACGGGTCAGGAAACGCGCTAGCCGACCAGCCTCCTCGACCGGATCGCCCCAGCGTGTCAGCGCCTTCGTCAGGGCCTTGATATGCGTTCGACTGACCTTCAGGCGGCCGTCTCGGACATCGTCGGCCAGGCTGTCCGCGGAGCTGTAGATGAAGTCCCCGAGCGGCTCGTAGAGGGGGTAGGCCGGCGACAGCACCTGTGCGCCCGCGGTCAAGGCCGTGACGGATCGATTCAGCGACTTGGCGATGCTGAACGACTGTGCGCTGACCGGGATGAAGGCCACCAGGCTTTCCGCCAGCAGCCTGTTTTCGGCCGAGAGACTCCACTCATCGACCGTGAAGGGCACGTCGATGCGTCCGAGCAAGGCCAGCCCCTGAGGGGTGAGCGCGCGGCGATTGGTCAGGACGCGCAGGCGAACGTCAAACCCCCGGCGCTGCAAAACCCGGAACGCCTGGGCGTGCGCGCTGAGATCGTGCAGGCCCACGTTGAAGCTTGGGTGATCTCCGACGCCGAACCAGGCCGCCGTTATTCGACCTTGCGTGCGGGCCGCATGCAGTTTCGCCTCAACCAGATCGGCGACGGCGTCCCCCTCGAAGGCGTCGAAGGGATCGTTCAGGACGTGGCCGGGGACGTCAGGCATGTAGGACTGGAAGACATCCCTCATCCGGGGCGTCGAGGTCAGGAAGAAGTCGCAATAGGGCGCTATCGCCCGGAGCCACTCGCGATGGCGCACGTGCCGACTGTCGTCATGCTGGCTGAAATAGTCGTCGAAGCCGTCGATGCCCACGTGACGTCCCTGCCGGCGCAACTGCCGGGCCAGGATGAGGCTTCGGGCGTCTTCGCATTTGCTGAACAGATAGAGGTCGTGTTCCGGCTGACGGTTCGCCGAGAACTCCGTGATCGACATGATGTCGAGGGAATGACCCAGGGCCTGGAGCGGTTGAGTGATCCGCTGATAGCGGATGCGCGCGCCGGCGAGGGCGGCATGCCCGTCGGACAGAAGAACAACGGCGATCTTCATCAGTCCAGCCGTCTGATCTGGGCAGTTCGCGACAGGATATGTCCCCAGTCCTCCATGGAAACCGTATCGGCGCCCAGGACATCCGCCCTTTCATCCAGGCGACGAACCGTGTCGAGCGCGCTGACGCCCGTCGTGTTGAGGTGGGTCCATCCATGGCGCAGGGCATGAAGGCAGAACGCCAGGCCATAGCCCTCGAAGGGATAGGCGTCGGCGTCCAGGCCGCCAGCCTCATCCCAAGCCTTACGCGACACCAAAGCGAACTCGAGGCCGTTGGCGACAACCGGATAGGTCATGCAAGGAAAGGCGGTGGTCGTGACGGTCGAGGTGAAGGCCAGGGCGGGCGAGGTCTGGAGGTTGATCTGGGCGGGGAAGACCCCGGCAGAATGGAAGGTGAGGGGCGCGCCGTCGCGAAAACCGGCTTGCCGGATTCGCATGCAGGACACCGTGGCCGTGCGTCGATAGCCAGCGAGCGTTCGGAGCGTCTCCAGCGTGCGGAAATCGTGCAGCACGACATGCTGGTCCAGAAGCAGCATCCACTGTGTCTGAACATGTTCGACTGCAAGATTCAGTGCGGCGGCTGGACACAGGCCGCGCGGGCAGTCGATCCGCTGGATCGAGCCGGAAAAGACACTGTGGAGATCGGCGGGCAGAGCGACGCCGTCATCGACGGCCAGAACGATGTCGAGACGACCCGCCAGACTTTGGCGCGCCAGGCTGCGAAGCAGATGGTGCAGATTGTCGGGTGACGAGACACGGATGACGGCGGTCATGCGTTCGCGTGTCGGGCGACCGCTCCCCATGATGGGCGCAGGGACGGCCTCATCAATGGGGAAGGCCAGGGCCGATGGGGGCGGCGAGGCGTCCGCCAGGAAACGAATCGCCAGGAGGCCCGTTCGCTCCTGGCGTCCTTGAACGGCGATCCCGGTCTGGGTCAGGCTGGGGTAGGGCTGGCCATGATTTGCGGGCTGCAAGCGGCTGATGGCGTCGTCCATCGGCGGAAGGCTTACGGACAGGCGGGGCCGGGCCGCTTCGTCGGCGCTGCAGACGACGTAGGAACCGACGCCAGTCGGCATCCGTCGCGCGTTGACAACGCCAAGGCTGGGCAGGGCGTCGGCCGGAAGCCGAAGCATGCCCTGGCTGTTTCGCTGCGTCGCTGGCTGAAGAGCCACGGCGGCGACCAGATGGGATCGCACGCTGGCGTCGACCGCATCGGCGTTTCCGGGCGCGACGCTGATTCCCGTTTCAGCCAGCCAGACGCGAGCCTGTTCGCTGAAGATTCTCTCGTTGCCGGTCGCGCCCTGCAGATCGACCTCAATCTGCGCCAGAACCGGCGGCGGCGCCTGGTCCCACCCGAGGCGTTCGCGAACCAGGGCGTGGCTGTAGTCGCGAACCCGGATCGAATCCTGCGAACCGCGCCCTGACAGTTGCGCTTCGGCGGCGTGGGCGCCCCCGCGATAGAGCGAGGGAAAGGGCAGGAGGAAGCCGTCAAGAGCCGTCCCATCCTGCGAGCAGATCACGCAGAGCACAGGAAGGAAGGGGTTTTCCAGCATGAGGGCGATCAGGCCGCCTTGAGACCCCACCCTGGCTTCCCCGACGGACGCGAGCCGGTTGCCTTGCGGGACGAACTGGAACGCGCGCACCACCTGGTCCTGAGGGGACTGTCCGCCGCGCAGAGCTTTCAGGCGCAGCGTCAGTCGGCTGCCGCTCACGAACCAGGCGTCGTCGAGCGGCGGCTTCAGGGTGTTCAGATCGAGCGTATCGCCGATCATCAGCCTGACTTTCTTGCGGCTGCCCTTGATTCCCGCCAGATCGGCGGAGGCACGCCCGGTCAAGCGACAGAATATCTCGGTGACCTGGCCCAGCCGTTTCGGCAAGCCCAGACCGGCGGCGTTGCGAGGCAGAAGGCCGACAGGGCTTCTGCCCAGGGTCAGGACGCCCTTCAGGTCGTCCCCGACCAGTTCCGGCCCCGTGATCCAGTCCACGCCATTTGGCTGAACGGTGTCTGGCGCCTGGAAATCGAAGTTCAGTACGGGGGGGCGAGGATCATCGACGGCGAAGGCCGTGCGGCCTTCATTCTCACCATGGCGAATATAGTGAATCAGGGGATTGACGCCGGCGTCGCGAACATCCGGATAGGCTTTCAGATAGCGATCACCGTCAAAGGACGGGCTGGGCGCCAGCGCCTTGGCGACGCCGAACTGCAGGTAGTGCAACGCCGCATGACGGCCGGCTTTTCCCAGTTTGTTGGCCTCGGCATACCAGTCAGCGTCGAAATGGGGGCTGGCGAGCAATAGCGAGACATCCGCCTTTTGCCCCGGCGTCACCGCCTTGAGTTCAGACAGGGCGCCGACGCGGCCTTGCCTGTTGTGGATGTAGTGGAGCAGCGGATTGATGCTGGAAGCCGAGGCGTCGGGATAGGTATCGACATACCATCGAGTGTCAAACCGAGGACTGGTCTTGCGCCCTTCGCGTGCGCCGTCCGACATATAGTGCGCAAGGGGGTCGACGCCGGCTGCAGCGACGTCGGGATATTTCTGAAGATACCAGCGGGCGTCGAAGAGCCCGCTCGCCTGAATCAACTCGAGGTCGCTCTGCCCCTGTGGGGCGGTCAGGGCGCGCCGCCAGCGTGCGACTCGCTTTGACAGGGCGCCGCCAAGCTTTTTCTTCGACTCGATCACAACAGAAGTATCCACGATATGCAAGTCGGCGCTGTGCAGAAATGAAACAGGGCGTCTGCGCAGCTCATGTTACGATACTGACCCCCAGCCCTTCGTAGAGAGCCGTAATTCGAGTCTGGTAGGCCGTCATGCTGAAGCGAGCAACCTGTCGCGTTCCTTTTTGGCTTAACTCAGTTCTCAGCCCTTCATCTGAATCAAGCATCTGAATACCGCGCTTTATGGAATCGACATCATAGGCGTCTGCAAAGAGGGCGGCCTCTCCCGCCACCTCGGGGAGGGATCCTTCTCGCGACGTAAGGACGGGCGTGCCGAGCAGCATGGCTTCGAGCACCGGGAGCCCGAAACCTTCGTAAAGGGATGGAAAAACAACGCCCCGTGCGCCTCGGATAAGGCTGATGAGCAGATGGAAGGGCATATAGGCGAAACGTCGCACGCGGTCGTCGCCGCGCGCCGCCAGATCCGCCAGCAGGTTGTTCTCGTCGTCATCCAGCCAGCCGCGCCCGCCGACCACGACGAGCGGCGCTTTAACGCCGGACGCGAGATGGGCTTCGATGATGCGTGCGAGGTTCTTCTTGGGCTCCACCGCGCCGAAGTACAGAAAGTAGTCTTTCCAGCCGAGGTTCAGGACGCTCTCTACATCGGAGGTCGCGAGGCCCTCGTCCCGCTGGGCGAGCGCCGGCGGGATGCTGACCGCCTGGTAGGTATTGGTCACGCGGCTTTCGTCAACGCCCATCCATTCAACCAGGTCACGCTTGGTCTGCTCTGACACCACGACGATATGGTCGGCATGATCCAGCGAGCGCTTGAGGCGACGCGCGTAGGCGGTGCTGTCGTCCACGGTGGTGTGCGGCAGACGCAAGGGGATGAGGTCGTGAACGGTGACGACATTCCTGACGCCCCGGGCATAGACCGGCAGGGGGCAGGTCCAGTGCATGACGGCGGGCGGCGGTCTTCCTCTTTCAAAAGAAACCGGCGTCAGAACACCGTATTTGTCGAACGCCCGGTTGGCCAAACTGAAGAGGTCCGGACAGGACCAGAACTGGTCGGCGGCAGGCTGACCGCCGCCGGCCGTTGACCATATGATCTGATCGCTGGGATCGACGGGAAAAGCAGTTCGACCGAAGCGCGTCGTCAAGGTCCGACGCCAGCGTTCGTTCTTGTTGATCCTGTGCCGGGGCGGAGGGCCGTCGGCGATCGCCGCCAGGTTGGCCAGGGGGTCGCTGGATCGTGCGCCGGCGGGCCCATAGAGCACCTGCGGAGACAGCCCGGCGGCGCGAATGGCGTAGGCAAGATTTCGCCCGTAGGTCGAAATTCCCGATCCCTTGGGCAGGGCGAGATTAAAGCCGTCCAGACAGACGGCTGCGCGCGCTTGGGTGATCTTCAGGTGATCTTGAGACGACACTTAGGAACAAAACTCTTCGTCAGTTGAGCTTTCCGGTGTCGAGCACAGGCAGCGTAGCCATAAACAACCCGAAAACGCGCCATTGGTTGCATGACTTGGTATTGAAAACGGCCGTGGGGTTCAAGGCCGCCAGCCGCCCGCACGACTGAGTGCGCTGAGGCGAGGCTTGCCGATCTGATCGCCGATCCAGCGGGCCGTGGCGATCAGTTGGTCCAGGTCGTAGCCGGTGGAAAAGCCGGCGCGCTCCAGCATGTAAACCAGGTCCTCGGTGGCGATATTGCCGGTCGCGCCGGGGGCGAAGGGGCAGCCGCCGATGCCGCCGACCGAGGCGTCGAGGATGTCTACGCCGGCCTCGACCCCGGCATAGGCGTTGGCCAGGCCGGTGTTGCGGGTGTCGTGGAAATGCAGGCGCAGGGTGGCGTCGGGGGCGGCCTTGCGAGCGGCCTCGACCTTTTTCGTCACGCTCCACGGGTCGCCGACGCCGATGGTGTCGGCCAGGGCGATTTCCTCGACGCCGAGGGCGGCGATGCGAGCCACCAACTCGCTGACCTGGTCGACCGAGACCTCGCCGTCGAAGGGGCAGCCCCAGACGCAGGACAGGGTGGCCGTCAGCTTCGGCGTAGCGCCGGGCGCGCCTTCAGCATTGCGACGGCCCGCCATGATGTCGGCCAGCATCTGCACCTGCTGGTCGACGTTCAGGCCCTGGTTCTTCAGGCCGAAGCCGTCGGTGGCGGACATTGCGACATTGACCTCGTCCACCGCCGTGCCGAGCGCGCGGTCATAGCCCTTGCCGTTCAGGACCAGGCCGATGCGGCTGTGGCCCGGTGCGGGTGGCAGGGCGGCCATGACGTCTTCGGCGCCCGCCATCTGGGGCACGTATTTCGGGTGGACGAAGCTGACGGCCTCGATGCGTTTGGCGCCAGCCGCCTCGAGGCGCTGCACGAAGTCGGCGCGGACGGCGGGGCTCAGCACCGCCTTTTCGTTCTGCAAGCCGTCGCGCGGGCCGACCTCGACGATCTGGATGAAACGCCCCATCAGCGTGCGCTCCGTTCGCCCGCGCCCGCTGGCGCATAGACGGTCAGGCGCACGTCGTCGCCCGAGGAATAGTTGTGGCCGCTGACCACGCCGACGGCCCGCCCGGCGGCGCCGAGATCAGCCAGGGCGCGGCGGAATTCTTCGTCGTCGTGGGCCTCGACGATGGCGGGGCGGCCCTCGGCCAGGGCGCGGGCGGCGCCGGGGCCGTCGGTCAGCTGGGTGTCGCGCCCGGTCAGGAAGACGAAGCTGGGCTCATGGAAGGTGGTGATGGCCACCGGCCCCGGATAGCGACCCTGGGCGGGGCTCAACTCGGCCGATTCCAGAGTCTTCACCAGACGCGGGGCGATGGACAGGGGGCGCAACTGGCGGATGGTCCCGGCCAGACCGGCGTGGGCGATGACGCCGCACAGGATGGCGGCCAGAACCCCGGTGATCGCCGCCCGGTTGACCAGCAGGAAGCCGCCGACCGCCGCCGCCATGACGGCGAAGACGATGGTCACGGTGGCCCAGGTCTGGGCTGTCGAGCGCCCGAACTCGGTCAGGCCATAGACGGTGATGGCGCAGATGACGACGGCGGCGAACAGGCCGAGCAGGGCGCCGGAAATGCGCGAGACCTTGCCGATCGGCTGGGTCAGGGCGGCCGCGGCCAGCAGGGCGATCGCGCCGAAGGTGGGCAGGGTGTAGTGCCACAGCTTGGTCGGGGCGATCTCGAACATCAGCCAGGCCGGGATCAGCCAGCAGAGGGCGAAGCGGATGGCCGGCTCGGCGCGGCGATGCCAGCCCGTCGACAGGGCGGCGGGCAGCATCAGGGTGACGGGGAACAACAGCAGGGGCGACAGCAGGACGTACATGCCGAAGAAGCCGCCATGGCTTTCGTGGGCGCCGGCCAGCTTGGGTGCGAGGTCGCCGCCGATGGCTTCACGCCAGAAGCCGCCGTCGGTGGCGATGGTGATGGCGATGGCCCAGGGCCCGACCAGCAGGGCCACGAGCGGCAGACCCCAGCCCCAGCCCAGCTTGCCCAGCCATTTGATGTTCCGATCCCAGACGGACAGGGCGATGATCGACAGGGCGACGACCAGAATGCCGATCGGTCCCTTGATCAGGATGGACAGGCCGATGCCCAGCCAGAACAGCAGCTTGTGCCAGCGTATTGGCTTCTCGTTGGCTCGCGTGGCCATATAGATCCGCGCCAGGGCCGCCATCGACAGGGTGGTCAGGCCGCACAGCATGGCGTCGGTCTTGGCGATGCCCGCCTCGGACGACAGCAGGAAGGTCGCGCCCAGCATGGCGCCCGCCAAAAAGCCTGCGCGGTTGCCGAACAGGGCGGCGCCCGCCCAGGCCACGGCCCAGGCGGCCAGCATGGCCCCGAACAGGGACGGCAGGCGATAGGGCTGGATGTTGCGGTCCTCGACGTCCGAGGTCAGGCCGACGGCGACGGCCTGCATCCAGTAGATGCCCACCGGCTTCTTCCAGCGCGGCTCGTCCTGAAAGCGGATATCGACATAGTCGCCGCTTTCCAGCATCTGCGCGGTCGCCTGGGCGAAGCGGCTTTCGTCGCGGTCCAGCGGCGGCAGCAGCATCAGGCTGGGCAGGCCGGCGAGCAGAGTCAGCAGGGCCGCCAGAACGGGGCCGCGCCAGCCGGCGATGAGGTGATCCAGGTTCGGGCGGTTCATGGCGCTGTCGTATCACGCCGACGCCGCCCCCCGGAAGCTTCAGCTTTGGATTGGTCGCGCGTCCCCCGTTTTCCTCGCCCCCGGCGATGCGCTACAGAGCGACGATGACCGATAGCTCTGCCTCGACTCCTGAAATTTCCGTCGTCGTGCCTGTGCATGACGAATCCGGCGCGGCCGTGCCTTTGGCGCGCGAGATCGCCGAGGCCTTCGCAGGGCGGTCCTATGAGATGATCTTCGTCAATGACGCGAGCCGGGATTCCACCCTGGCCGAACTGCAGGCGGCGATGGCGGAGCTGCCGACCTTGCGGGTGCTGTCGCATGCGACCAATGCGGGTCAGAGCCGCGCAGTGCGCACCGGGGTCCTGGCGGCGCGCGCGCCCATCATCGTCACCCTGGACGGCGACGGCCAGAACCCGCCCGCCGACGCTCCGCGTCTGGCCGACGCCCTGATCGCCGCGCCCGCCAATGTCGCCCTGGTCGGCGGCGTCCGCGCCAAGCGTCAGGATTCGAACGCCAAGCGTCAGGCTTCGATCTGGGCTAACCGTATCCGCAGGAAACTGCTGTCCGACGACGCCGACGACACCGGCTGCGGGCTCAAGGCCTTCCGGCGCGACGTCTTCCTGCGTCTGCCCTACTTCGATCACATCCACCGCTACCTGCCAGCCCTGACGATCCGCGAGGGCTATGAGAACCGCTATCTCGAGGTCGATCACAGACACCGCGAAGTCGGTCGGTCCAAATACACCAACTGGGGGCGGCTGCGGGCGTCGTTCTCGGACCTGCTGGGCGTGA
>RCUH01000305.1_pt1 | contig 57859 bp, 46 predicted proteins | sample 2166191 | NCBI WGS metagenome assembly RCUH01 (sample SAMN09932848, study PRJNA488358) | compost metagenome | feature: garden; material: soil; isolation source: compost soil in an enriched community after 214 h of incubation | place: Germany: Experimental Botanical Garden Goettingen | collected... | reverse complement strand
GTATTAACTATACTTTCGGGAGGTAATACAGGATGCGCTGCAACGCCTACATGGACTCAATATGAAGCAGGAACTTTTAAAATTACCGATTTAAAAAATATTTATTATGTACCGGAATCATATATTGCGGGTACATATAGGTTTAAAATTATAGCTTCTATTGTCAGAATACCGGTGGGCAGTTGTCTCATTCCTGAAGAAATTATAATAGAGGGGTCTACAAAAGCAGCTATTGGATTGTGCGGTTTTGTAGGAGACACTTCTGTACCTGTCGGAGGAACTGTTTTTAGTGGTGAAGATACATCTGGAGTAGGTATAGCAGGATGTACCAACCGTACCCGTTTTGAAAAGGCATTAGTTCGATTGATGAACAGGCTAAAAACAAATAATAAATTATTTGTTTCAGGAGTTTCATTAGCTAGTTTATCGGGTAGCCCCGCTAATGGTTTAAACGTAAGTGATCCTTATGGTTATGTAAATAGTATTATGCCTGAATTACTTATGGATCAGCCCAAAACAGCGACCTGGACTGGAACAGCAACCCAATTTACTATAAAATTAGGTTCAGTAACGATAGCTAATATTATTTTAGATTCGGGTAATAGTATACCTACAGTTTTTGATAGAATTACAGCTATTAATATAGACACAAATAATGCTATATCCATAACATATCAAAATCTGGCTGTTCCCGGAAAATTTGTAACAGTAAAAGGGAAAATATGGAAAAGTACTGTTAATACTACTATTGATTTTGGTTGTACATGTACAAAACTTGTTCCTGTGGAAGACCATTTGGAAAAAGTGTTAATGAATTTAGTTTCTTATATATGGAGTATTAGAACAGCTATTCCATTACTTCCCGGTATAACAAAAGCTCTACCAGAACCTCATAGATCAGCTCTTAAACAATTTACAAGTTCGCAAACAGAAACTATGTATGTGCTACATAAAGGTAATTCTCCTATTCTTTCAGGTTATCGAATATTTTTTGCTTTTGAACGTAGCAGCACATGTGGTTTTGAGTTAGTATTTCCAAATGAAGCATGTTATAATGCAACGACTAATATTTCTAATTTACAAATTACCGGATATTCTGAAAATGCTTTAGTATTTGATTTTACGATTACACATACTGGCTATAGTGGTATACCTCCCGGAGATCTAATTATAAAAGGTGTAAGAACAGGTGTTGGAGCAAATGCTATTACTGTTTCTGGTGGTGCTATGTGTTTAGCAAATGTATTATGTACACAAAAATTAACAGATATTACTAATATTGAAACTAATTTAAGAAGCGTTATAGGTTCTTTAATAACTAAATATAATACTTCGGGTACAGTACCTAATGGATTTAATGCTACAGGTTTGGCTGCTTTAGCAACAAATATTTCTTATGATGTAGCTGGGGGTACGCCAAGCATTACAGATTTTTATGCCACTCCTAATAAAATGGGTTTTTCCTTTGGGCAAGGATCTGAATGTAGGGTAGAAATTGATCAGCCAAATTATACTTGGACTAATGTAACGATTAAACTTGGTTCTGATTTTAAATCATTTATATTTTATGGTACACTCCCAAATGATGTTCCTTTCACTGGTACAGGTACTATAAGTTGTTTAAAAGTTAATGAGTGCCCTGCCGAAGTAAAAGTACCCTGTACACCATGCATACCACAAGCAATAGATGTTTTGCCATGTAGCTCTGCGTGGGCGCCTTATTTAGCCAAAATGAATACGATAACTGGCTTTACACTTTCACCTTCCTTTACACCGAAGTTTTTCTGTGATTCTAGTTTGCAATATGTGCTTAAGGATTATCTGTTTTATCTTAACAGATTAAAAATAACGAGTATAGATAATGCCAATTATGTAACTATTACAGAGTTTGCTATGTCTGGCTTAGGGTATGGTAACAATAGTACAAATCAAGCAATAATTGGTTACGATAACTATAAGAATATAAATAAAGGGCCACTTTTTTGGAATCGTTATGTAGATGAGATATTTATGGTAGAAAATGACGTATGTCCTACAATGCCTATGTATCCGAATACAGATGTAGTAGTATCTGTTGAGAATCCATGTGCCTTGTTTGCGAATAATGTAAACGGAACGTATTCTTCTGAACTTTATGACGCTTATCTTGCCGGACAAAAAGAAGCCTTTAAACAGCGTTATTTACAGGGAGCAATGAATAATTTAACCGAGACGCTTGAAAAGGAATCGCCGGATAAAGAATATCAATATACCCTTTACTATTATGATCAGGCAGGTAACCTTGTACAGACAGTACCGCCAGAAGGAGTAAAAAGATTATTACCTGCAAGTGAAGCGGCAATTAATGCAGCAAGGACAAATAATACTGAAAATGAAGCTATACTTCCTGCTCATAATTTAAAGACACAATACAGATATAATACTTTAAACCAACTTGTTTGGCAAAGTACTCCTAATGGTGGTGTTACAAAATTTGCATATGATAAATTAGGTCGTATTATAGCTTCGCAAAATGAAAAACAACGCACTGTATTTCACGAAGCCCCTCAGATGACTTTAGAGACTGGTTTATCTTATAGAGCAGCTTCTGTAACAAAAACTGCCGCCGGAACAACATATTTAGGATGTACCAGTACAACAACCATACCTCGCGATGGTTATGTGGAATTTACCACACTTATTAATAGCCAGTTCCCGATTAGTACAAATGCTAATATAAGAATAGGGTTAATGTATGTAAACGATGCAACAGCTTCTAATATACGATATGCTTTTTATACGCAGGCAGATCCTTCGGTAACACCAATTGGTCTTATCGAAAATGCAACTCCTATAACTTGTTGTAATGGAGGTATTATAACAAATGGTGATGTTTTTAGGGTTGAACGAAAAGGAACAACTATTTATTTCTCGAAAAATGGAGTAGTTATTCATAGTATGGCAGAAGCTAATCCTGGGCAACCTTTGTTTGCAGATTTAGCAATTGGTAACCAAAATTCAAGAATATCTAGTATTAGTCTTATGAGGTATAACAATGGAGACAAGTTTAGTTATACAAAATATGACGGTTTGGGCAGGATATATGAAGCGGGTGAAATTACTCCTACTGGCGGGACCACTACAACACCAAGATATACAATATCTGATGAAGGAAGACTTATACTTGGAGGACAGAAGGTTGATGGCTTTGATAATAGTAATACTAAAATTGAAGTTACAAAGACCATATACGATGAACCATTAAATAGCAATACAATACAGGCATTTACATCATATTCTAACAATAACAGGAATAGGGTAACAGGAGTATTGTATTTTAATACCATGACCGCAAGTACATTGGATGCTAATTATAATAATGCTATTTTTTATGATTATGACGTACATGGTAATGTGAGGGAATTGGTAAATGTAATTAGCGAACCATACCTTGTAACCATAAAACAAAATATCAGTAATATAATTTATGATTACGATCTTATTAGTGGTAATGTAAATAAGGTAACCTATAAACCAGGTAAAAAAGACCAGTTTATTCACAAATATGAGTATGATGATGATAACAGAATTACGCAGGTATATACCAGTAGTGATAATGTAATTTGGGAAAAAGAAGCCAACTATTTATACTATGATCATGGCCCATTGGCAAGAGCTGAAATAGGGGACAAGAAAGTTCAGGGTCTGGATTATGTGTATACATTACAAGGTTGGCTAAAAAGTGTTAATGGTGAAAGGTTAGGTACTCCATACGACATTGGTAATGATGGTCTTATTGTTGCCAAAGATGCCTTTGCTTTTGCGCTTAACTATTACAAAGGCGATTATAATTCAAGACACAATACAGCTAGCTCCCCAATCGATAAGCAGTTGTTTTACTATAGTAAGGGGGAGAACATGGAGGGTACTAAAGACCTTTATAATGGTAATATAAAGGAGATGGCTACGTCATTATTGAGTGAAACACAAAAAATGTTGCATACTCAGTTTAATAAATATACCTACGATCAGTTAAATCGTATTAAAGGCATGACTTCTACAGGTATTTATTACGATAATTATGGAACACCTGTTACGCGAAATGCTTCGTACGGAAGTAGTTATACTTATGACAGAAATGGTAACCTGTTAACGATGGTTAACTCGGGACTTGTGCCAAGTGCAGTACCTTCTGTATTCCAGGCTACGCCAATGGATAATTTTAAATATAACTATGCTAAAAATACGGATAGGCTTACCCATGTAGATGATAGTGTGAGCAGTACGGCTTATAGCACTGATTTTGATGGCGTATATCCATTTAATTATACTTATGATGCTATTGGTAATATGTTTAAAAGTTATGACGAGGCTATGAGCAATTATTGGCGTACAGATGGTAAAGTATCCCGAATAACCAAGAGTGGTGCTACTACTACTTTTACGTATGATGGTTTAGGAAACAGGATATCTAAAAAGTTCGTGAGTGCGGAAGGTGTTTCAACTACTACATATTATTTAAGGGACGCTCAGGGTAACCCTATGGCAACCTATGAAATGCGTGGTGAGCCGGCAGCAAATGCTAAGTACTATTTAATAGAACGCTCTATTTATGGCACCAGCAGGATTGGACTTGAACATACAGATGTTGAGTTGACAGACCCGCTTGCACCTATGGCTATGATGGCTTCTTTACCTATGGAAGAATCTTCGGGAATGATGTTTAGTACAATGGGTGATGCTGCGCCGTTTACAGCCGGTTTAGATTTAGTGCCTTCGGCTCGTACCAGTTGGATTCCATTGGATTTATCGAAACTTAATTTTTTCCCGATTGCGGGAACACAGACACAAAAAATAAGAGTTCTTTCGCACTTTAAAATAGCAGATACCGAGTTTCCTAATGGTGCTACCCGTAACCTTGCCGATCTTCAGGGAGCTATAAATGTGCCTAGAAACCCAAAAAGTCCTGATAATGCATATGGCTATAGAAGTGGCATAAAACTAGAAATGCTTCGGGATGCCACAGGTGATTTTAGATTAAGAGTGGTGCTTGAAAGGTATGTAAGGCTTATATGGAAAAAACCCAACGGAAAAAAAAGATGGAATTATCGTAATGCTTTAGAACATACCGTATATGAAATGGCTTCCGGTACAGGAATACCAACGGGAGAATGGGATATGGATTTAAAATTAAACTGGAATGGCGAATATTATGTACCTAGCATTGTAATAAATGGTAACACTCTTACAGAATTTGTTTCTAATACTAATATGTATTTGGATGCAAGTAATGCTACTATTTTTGGTACAGGTTATGATGAACCAAAGTGGCCTACAACGTTTAGCTCTATAGGTACGCGTGCAATAGAGTATTATCCTAACTTTGTTGTTGCTCCACAGCCGGGTATAAAGGCACAAATGTGTGATTTCACATATTATTTGGACGATTATTCGGAAGAATATTTGTTTGATGATACTTCTTCTTCAATCTTTACTCGTCCGGTAACGGGAGGTAATAGAATGAATCTTAACGGCATTCAGTACGGTATAGATTATTGCTCGAATGGTGATCTGGATACCGATGGGGATAACATACCAAACAAATCAGACAACTGCCCGTTTATATTTAATCCGTTGCAGGAGGATACTGATGGTGATGGTGTTGGAGATGCCTGCGACAATTGTCAGTATGCTAATCCTGATCAGGTGGATACCGATGGGGACGGCTTTGGTGATAATGTAACTATAGGAATCACTACTTATAAATGTGATAATTGCCCTACTGTTGCAAATGCCGACCAGGTTGACACTGATGGTGATGGAATTGGCGATGCATGTGATAACTGTAAGCTTATAGCGAATGCAAATCAGTTGGATACGGATGGTGATGGAATTGGTGATGTATGCGAAGGTATGGACCAGGGGGTTGGCTCGTTGGCAACTATGGGGACTAAGTTTACAGCCCGACGTTTTGTGGGAGATAAACGCTTTGAACTTACCAACCATTTAGGTAACGTATTGAGTGTAATTACCGACAGGAAACTGATAGGAGGAAACACTACCGAAACTATTGTATATAATCAGTTATTTACTAGTACAGTAGAAGGATGGGGTAAAAATACTCTTACTCAGTCTATGGTAAATGAAAGCGGAAGACTTAAGGTTACTACCGGAGTACATTTACATGGTATTGAAAGAGGAATATCGCTAAACGCAGGAACCTATGTGATTAGTTTTGATATTGACAAAGATAATTTTACTCCAGGTTTGCAATATAGATTTGTGGATCTTGCAAATACAGCAGTACCAATGGTTATGGGAAGTATTGTAAGTAGTGGTAGAGTTTCATATACAGTAACAGTATCGGCTACTAAAGTATATTATCTTACAACAGTTTTATTTGAACCTGGTTATGCAGGTGTACCACAAACTTTTTACCTGGACAATGTAAAAGTTACGCAACTTACCAATAATTTTACAGCAGGCTTTCAGCCGGATGTTGTAGCGTATTATGACTATTACCCATTTGGTATGCAAGTGCCTAATAGGTATTACAATGGTGCAGATTACAGGTATGGTTTCCAGGGACAGGAAAAAGATAATGAGATTAAAGGCGATGGTAATAGTATAGATTTTGGAGCCAGAATGTACGACCCGAGGATTGGTAGATGGTTTAGAACAGATAGAATAAATAAGTCTTGGCTGAGTCCATATCAATTTGCTTCTAATGACCCAATGAATAAGGTTGACCCTGATGGAAATGATGAAATACATTTTTACTATTATGTACAACAAATGTTAGATAAAGACGGTAAAGCTTTTACTCAATTAAAATTATCTACTGAAATAATTAAAAATAATCAGGAACATACATATTTTGTACATAACGGAAATTATAATAAAACGACACAACTTCACCCTTTTAAAGGTGATACGACTCCAAATCAATCATCATATTCTGCTTCTAAAGCTGAGCTTCCTATGTCAAGTGGAATTTCATGGATGTTTTTTGAAAGTGCTTTAGACGATTATGCATATTTAGGGCGTATTTTACAAGCTGCTCCTGAAATTATGGAGCATTATAAAAGTGCTGGTGATAAAAGAACTTCATTTAAATTCAATCATGCGATTAACATGGCTGATGAAGTTGAGTTTTCACAAAATTTAGTTACTGCAACAGAAACTGCTTATGCTATAGTCGACGGGTACTATTTAGTTAAAGGTCTGAGTAAATTTATTGTAAAAGATATTGCTAAAACTACGTTAAAGGTAGGAACACAAAGTCTTGATAACATAGCTAATACTCCAAAAAAACCATATAGTAGGAGTAGACCACCATTTGCTAAGGGTCAAGTTCAAGAAACTTGGGATGCTGCTAAAAACTTAGAAGGAAGAGTTTTTGACCCTAATACTTTTGAAGAATTATTTTGGGATAAAACTAAGCCAAGAACGTGGGATATGGGCCATACTCCAGGAAATGAATATAAGGATTTACATAAAAAATATATGAACGGAGACATTACAAAAGATGAATTTTTAAAAGAATATCGTAACCCAAAAAATTATGCACCAGAATCTAAGTCTGCCAATCGAAGCCATAAATATGAAAAGAAATCGTAACTTTGTATAACCATTCTAATTAAAATTATGAATATTAGTAAAATAATCGCTGATAAAGATTTACAATCGTATTATTCCTTTATAAATGAAGTAGATATTAATCAATTAAATGATAGTAGCCAAAATTTATTGCATATAGCAATAGCCAATGAAAATAATGAAGTTGCACAAGACCTCATAAAAAGAGGGATAAATATAAATGCACAAGATTTTAAAGGACAAACACCTTTACACTTTGCTGCAGCTTATAATAATTTTTTTGTTGCAAAAAATCTCGTTGAAAATGGCGCAGAAGTTAACGTTAGAGATGTTTATGGAAATACTCCTTTATGGACGGCAGTTTTTAATGGTCAAAGGATAAAATATTATGATGTAGTGATTCTACTTGTAGATTCAAAGGCTGATGTCAATAATACTAATGATGTCAATAAAACTCCCCTAGATATAGCCAAACAGTTAGGTTATCAAGACCTAATAGAAATTTTGGAAAAAGGAAAGTAATTTATCAGAGTTAGTGATATTATCTTTTAACGATGTTACTTATTGAAAATTATGAACATAAAATAAAATTAAGAAAGGATGAGCAGTATCACTCATCCTTTTTTATTTTACTCATTACCTTAAAATTATAACCGTTGGCAAACCCAGCGCAAACCTAAACCGAACAAAACCACAATAGCAACTACTAATTGCAGTACGGCTCCAATTAAATCCAAATCATTACTTAATGAGGTGCGTGTATTTCGTTTGTTGTGGTTCTCTATGCCAGTCATAAACTTACTGGCTACAATATCGTATTTGAGTTGTGTTGATGGGCTGTTATCGGTAGGAAAGCCGTTGAGGTTGGGTGTGTTCTGATTCATAATTATGATTTGATTTCCATGGTTAAAGGTATTGAAAAGCTATAGTGTTTATTCATGCATATACTTTGTAACAGGTTTCTGTTATTGGTAATCTGAAAGGAGACTAAAGCTTTTATATCTTTATTTTTTTACATGGCTCTTTTATTGTTAAAGTAAGAAAGGATTGTTAAAATATGTTAAAAAAAATAGTATATTGCCGCTTGTAAACAATAAAAATAATGCGTAAGTATTTTCTTCTAATTGGTGTTTTTGCTTTATTTTCTTTTGCAGGGATATCGTTAAAAAAACGAATTTCTGATGAGCGTTTCAGGTATGAATTTTATACTACAGATGCTTCGGTTTTTCCTGAACCTGAAAGAGAATATTTTTGGTTTAAAGGCGGAGCCATACACAATACCGAGTTTGGTATTGGGGGAGAGGTACTGCATAAAGAGTACTTAAAGTTTTACCACAGCAACCAGCTAGCCGAAGCCGGAAAGTACAATAAGGGACTTAAAACCGGATTATGGAAAACATGGTTTCCCAACGGCGGAATGCACTCTAAGGCATATTGGTCCGACGGGCAAAAAGATGGCAGTTTCTTTTCGTATGATGAAACGGGTTTTTTGGTTGAGCAGGGTAAATACAAAAACAACAAAAAACATGGTCGTTGGATTAACTTTATAAGCAAGGACACGCTTAAATATAAAGATGGCAAGGTTGTAATTAAAAAAATTAAGGCACAAAAAGACACCCTTAATGCCAAGCCTGGTTTCTTTAAAAGGATATTTTCTAAGAAAGCGAAAAAGGACAGTACTATAGATCCTGCTGTTACTGCGCAGGATAATATGCAGCAGAATGGTACGGAGAAGAAAAAGGAGGGTTTCTTTAAAAGAATGTTCTCTAAAAAAGAAAAGAAGGCTACCGAACAGGAAGTAAAAACAGAACAACCGGCAGAAAAAAAGAAAGGGTTTTTTAGCAGGATCTTTTCTAAAAAGGAAAAAAAGGAAACTAATGGTACGGGCTCATAGTCTTTTATATGCTATTTATGTTTGCCTTATTATAGCTTTATTATGTGGCGCACTGCTTTATATTGCTACTATGTATAATCAGTTAAATATTTTTTATACAAGCCATGAAGAGTTATATATACATAACCAGTCGTTAGTAAATTATGCATTGGTTAATATTGATGAAACGGAACCTATAGAAGAGGAGGAAAACGAGATACAGTCTTCTTACGAAGTAAAGCCTTATGGGTTGCTACGTATACTAACGGCAACATCGGCCATTAGTAATGATACTGTAACCTCGGCACATTTGGTAGGGTTGGATAAAACAGATAAAACCTGTGTTTTTGTGCCATCGCAGGGTAAGTCGCTTTCGTATGCCGGAAATGTAAAGCTTATTGGGGATAAAAAATTACCGTCGGATTATATAAGGCCGATTTATATAGATAATAGATCGAATAAACTGGAAATTGATGGTAAGGTTATTATTTCGCCACCGGTATTGCCGGAGCTTTCGGAAAATTTAAAATCACTGGCCGGACTGGCAGCACCGGAAGTTAAGCTAAAGGATTTGCCAAAGAGTAAGGATTTTTATTATAATTCGTTTTTAAAACCCACGGTAAAGGTAATTCTCGAAGCGCCGGAACTAACCAATGTATCGTTAAAGGGAAATATAATTTTATATTCTAACGACTCGATAGTTATTTCGTCGGGAGCCGTACTGGAAGATGTAATACTTGTTGCGAACAAAATTTACTTTCAGGATAATTTTAAAGGTTCGGTGCAGGCATTTGCATCGGAGAAAATTGAAACGGGAAAAAATGTTGAGCTAAAGCATCCTTCGGTTTTATGCGTTGAAGCATCGGGCGCAAAAAGTTCTATACATATTGGTAAAGAAAATAAGCTGTATGGCGCTATAGTGCTGCATGGTACTGTTTTCACAGATATTCAGCATAACGTTATCGAAATTGAAGAAGGCTCTTTTATTGCTGGCGATATATATTGTAGCGGTAAGCTTATATTAAAAAGTAATGTGTATGGTGCGGTTTATACTAATAAGTTTAGTTATAGTACCAGCTCATCCGGATACGATGATTGTATTGCCGATATAGAGATTAATGCCATGAAAAGACCGCGGTATTTTGTTCCTGTACCGCTTTTTGAGAATGATAAAAATTATGGCACAGTTAAAAAGGTTTGGTAATGTAAAGGCTAATTCCTTATTGGAATCGGTACTGGCATTAAGTATAATATCTGTATGCCTGTATATTGCCGTAATGGTTTATAGTGCGGTGTTTTCGCCTAAAACATCTATTCGGTTTTACAGTTCGCAAAATAAAATAAATGAGGTGTTTTTTCTGATGCAGATAAATCAGGATTCACTGAATGAAAAATATGAGGGTAAAGAATGGGAATTTGAGGAGTCTGCCAACGGAAGGCTAAAAACGGTTGCTGTAAAATATAAGGATAGTACGCAATCGTATCCTGTAAAAAACTTTTATATTATAAATGAAAAGGCAAAATAAGGTTGCTGCATTTACAATTGTAGAAGCCATAGTAAGTATGGCAGTAACAGGTATTATCCTGGCTATAATATTTGTTATTTTTTCGATAACGTCGGAAAGGCTGCTGGATTTTAAAAAGCAAAATGAGGCTATAACCGACCTGAACAGGTTGAGCTATACTATAAACAAAGCTATTTTTGAAAGTGAAGATATGGAGTTGGTAAATAATGAGGAATTAGTTTTTAAAGGCTACTATGGCAATGAGATTTATTACAGGCTCACGAAAGACTATTTAATTTGTGAAAGGGAAGATTATACGGATACTTTTCATTTGGAAACAAAACATATTAGAGTTGATATATTACCATCTACCTCTAAAAATGAAGAATACCAAAGGCTTACATGGCAATTGCTAATTGATAAAAATAAGATTAATCTTAATTTCTATAAAAAAATATATGCGGACAAACTTTTAAATTCGGCGAAAGAAAATGAGTTTTGATTTAAGCACAATTAAAGAGCCAAGAGCCGCTAATAAAGGCTTGAGCTTTGATAGTAATATTCAGTTTGGTAAAAAGTTCAATGATAAAAAGAAAGAACTTTTTTACAGGGAACTTGGTATGCTTCTTAAATCTGGAGTTGATTTTAAAAAGGCATTGGAAATTATAAGTCAGCAGACTAAAAACAAGAATGAGAAAGAAATTATAGTAAATATAAAAGATAAGGTTGTTGAAGGAAAAAGCATATATGAAGCAATGATGACATCGGGACATTTTTCGCCTTATGAATATTATAGCGTTCAGATTGGAGAGGAAACAAGAAAACTGGAGGAAGTATTATCTGAGCTTCAGAAATATTTCACGAGAAAGATCCAGATGAAACGCCAGATCGTTTCAGTACTTACTTATCCGTGTATAGTATTAGTAGTTACCTTTTTAGTGCTTTATTTTATGCTTACTAAGGTTGTACCGATGTTTAGTTCGGTTTTTCGCCAATTTGGTAGTGAGCTTCCGGCAAGTACACAGTATATTATTAAAATTTCAAATAATTCGGGTGCTATTTTCACCTCATTAGGGATAGTTATTGTAGGATTAATTATTACCCATTTTTATTTTAAGAATAAGGATGGTTACAGAGAATTTATTTCGGGGCTTGTTTTAAAAATACCTTATATAGGTAATTTGATCCGTAAAATATATTTATCGAGGTTTTGCCAGTCGATGAACCTTTTGATAACCTCCAGGACTACCCTGATTAATTCGCTTTCACTTACATCTAAGATGATAGGTTTTTATCCAATAGAGAAGTCTATTGAGGCAATTAAAGAGGACATAACAAAAGGAGCATCATTGAGTTCCGGGTTGCGAAAACACGATGTTTATGAAGATAAAATGGTTTCGATGATAGAAGTTGCCGAACAGGTTAATCAACTGGATATAATGTTCGAAAGATTAAGTGAACAATATAATGAAGATATAAACCATCAGACAAAAATGATAGGTGTGGTATTAGAACCTTTAATTATAATAATAATAGGATTGGTTGTAGGAGTAATTATGATCTCGATGTATGCTCCAATGTTCGATCTCAGCAAAATTTTAACAAAATAAAATATTGATAATAATAGTTTTGTATTTTTGGTTGCAATATCATAAATATAATACATTTCTTACATTAAATTAAAATATGAATAGAAAATTATACTTAACTAAAATTAAAAAATGCTATGTAAAAGCATATTCTTTAACCGAAATATTAATCGTTCTGTGTATTATCGGAATACTTCTTTTGATGGTTTTGCCAAACCAGACGTCGGTTATTGGTCAGGCAAAAGCAATTGAAGCGCAGGCGATGCTAAATCAGGTTTACGGATTACAAAAAAGTAATTTTTACAGATTTTCAAAATACTCAAACAATCTTGAAGAAATAGGTTTTGAGCAAGAGGCAACAGTAGATGAAGGAGGACAGGCTGTTTACAAGATTGTAATTGTTGAAGCATCTAACGACTCCTTTTTGGCAAGAGCTACTGCTGTATCCGATCTTGATGGAGATGGCAATTTTAATACATGGGAAATTGACCATAAAAAAATACTAACAGAAGTAGTTAAAGAATAAGTGGTAGCATTAATAGCAATTCTTTTTTCGCTTTGCGGGATGTTTTTTCAGGACATAAAGTCCAGGCATATTCATATTATATTGCCCCCAATTGTTTTTTTGGGTGGTGCTTATTTGCTTTTGCAGAATTTGTCATGGAATAAATCTGTAGAAATTATCGCTTATAATTTGATTTTTCTTTTTTTAACTTTTTTCATTTTAATTATTTATATGAGCCTTAAAAACAGAACATTCCAAAACCCATTTAAAAATTACTTTGGTTTAGGAGACTTACTGTTTTATTTGGCTGTTAGTCCATTATTTGTACTCCATAATTATATATTGTTTTTTATACTATCAATGATTTTTTCGATAGTACTGTTTTTTATTTTTAAGAAGTTCCTAAAAAAAGACAGTATCCCATTAGCGGGCTATGCTTCTTTATTGCTTCTTATTTTAATCTGTAAGGATATGTTGTTTAATTATCCGGGCATAACATTAATAAATCTATAATGGAAATTTTAGTCAATCAGGAGCATCTGCACCATATATCTGGTGAAATGGCTAATCATTACAGGATTTTGCCTAAAAGCCTTCATGGAAACGAGTTTATATTTTATATAGATGAAATAAATAATAATTCGACTGTAAAAGATGAGCTTGAACTTTTGTTGGGGTTTGAGATTAAATTTCAGCCTTTTCCATTAGACGAGATACAGAAAGCGTTATCTATTTACTATAGAAAGGAAAGAGATACTACTCAAAAGAAAGTATTTAATATTGATAAAGGGGATTTCTTAGAAAGTTTAATTGAGGAAGCACGATCATTAAAAAGTAGTGATATTCACTTTGAAGTGTATGAAGATTCTGCACGAGTACGTTTTAGAATTGATGGCCAGCTTATAGAAAGATATAAAATAGAACATGCCAGTTATCTGGAAATAGTTAATAAGGTTAAGATAAGATCTAAACTTAATATAACAGAAAAAAGGCTTCCGCAAGATGGACGGATTACAAATAAAGCTTTTGATATAAGGGTTTCCATACTTCCAACATTGTTTGGAGAAAAAATTGTAATGAGGCTTTTAGGCCAGGATGCGTCTAATATAGATCTCAGCACACTTGGTTTTCAGGAAGAAGAATTATACTATTATCTTGAAGGGGTAAAAAAACCTAATGGCATCATTTTAATAAGTGGTCCAACTGGATCGGGTAAAACAACTACCCTATATGCTACGTTGAGGCTTTTAAATGATAATAAAAGAAATATTGTAACCGTAGAAGATCCTATAGAATATACATTAAAAGGCATTAACCAGGTACAACTTAAAGAGGATATCGGATTAACCTTTTCATCAGCACTTAAATCATTTCTTAGACAAGATCCGGATATAATAATGTTAGGAGAGATAAGAGATTCGGAGACTGCTTTAATGGCAATAAGGGCTTCACTTACTGGACATCTTGTATTATCAACAATACATACAAATTCGGCTGCAGGTACAATATCCAGGTTGATTGATATGGGAGTGCCTTCTTATTTAATAGCCGAGACCCTTAATCTATCGGTAGCACAACGACTGATAAGAAAACTTTGCCCGGACTGTAAAAAAGAAATGACATGCAGCAAAGAAGATTTCCCGAAAAGTTATAAAATTCCTTACGAAATACATTCGGTATATAAGCCTGCCGGATGCAATAACTGCTATCATACAGGCTACAAGGGTAGAAGAGCTATATATGAGGTACTCAATATAGATTATGAGATAGCTACTGCTATAAAAAATAATTCTGTTGATAAGTTGTTTAATAGTGAAATTCATAAAAGCCTTTCTGATAAAGCTTTTGATATGTTGTCGGAAGGTGAAACTTCCCTTGAAGAGATTTATTCAATACTTATAAATATTTAAATGTGATGTCTAAAAAATTACTGTGTATTATTGTTTTACTATTTTCACTACCTCTGTTTTCACAGCAGGACATGACATTGCTAAGTGCCAAGCTAGATGAGATCTCTAAAATAAAACCGGGAATTAATGAAGTAATTAAAATTGATGTTACGGGGTTAACTCTTCATGATTTTCTTACTACAATAGCAGGGGAACATCAACTGAATGTTAGTGTTGATACTGATTTGACTCAGATTGTGTCTAACAACTTTTATGATGTTACGGTTAAGGATGTGTTTTTATTTTTGACTGAAAAATACAACCTTGATGTGAGTTTTATGAGTAATATTATTATTTTCAAAAAACATATTGATACTCCTGTAATTCCAAAGATTTTACCTAAAGTTATTGATGTGAGTTATAACCCTGAAAATGATTTTCTTTCTGTAAAACTCCAGAATGATTCTCTTGTTTCGGTAGCGAAAGCGATAATTGATAAATCAGGGAAAAACATTGTCCTTTCTCCTGATTTAAAAAATACAATGGTAACATCTTATGTTCTTAATAGGCCTTTTGATCAGGTAATGGAAATGGTTGCTAAGTCCAACGAATTAGTTATGACTAAAGATGAAAATGGGTTTTATTTTTTAGAGAAGAATCTTCAGCCAATTAATTCAACAGATGTTGCTGTAAGCAAGAAAAAAATACAAAGAAGTGATTTTGGTGATCCTGGGTATTTTGAAATTACAGTTAATAGTAAAGGTTTCCTTACTATAAGGGCGAATGCAGCAGATGCAGCAGATATGATCATAGACGCAGCAGATAAATTAAAAATCACTTATTTTCTTTATAATAAGCCAGAAAATGAAAAAACTACTCTTTTAGCAGACAATATAACTTTTGATGATCTGTTAGAGCATGTTTTTAAAGGTAAAAAGTATACTTATAAGAAAGAAAATAATTTTTATCTTATTGGTGAACAAACAACAGAAGGACTGAGATCAACAGAGATTATTCAGCTTGAAAATCGTTCTATAGAATCTGTTTTATTATCGTTACCAAAAATTTTCTTTGAAAAAATTGAGATCAAAGAATTTGTAGAGCTTAATGGTTTAATTGTTTCGGGCTCTAAGTCACTTATAGAAGAGCTAAAACTTTATATAAAACAAATTGATAAGGTAGTTCCGTTAGTTCAAATAGATGTTATGATTGTTCAATACAAGAAATCATATGATATTCAGACTGGTTTAACGGCTGGATTGGATAAGAGTAAAGTAGGTCAAACAGGAGGATTACTTTTCCCTACAGGAGATATAAAATTAAATTCAACTTCTGTTAATAGTCTAATCGATGCTTTTAATGGTTTTGGCATTTTAAAACTAGGAAAAGTAACAGAATCATTTTATATGAATATGAAGTTTCTGGAAGATAACTCTATTATAAAAATTGAATCGACACCCAAAATTGCTACAATAAGTGGACATGAAGCTAAATTGGCTATCGGAGAGACAAATTATTATTTTGAACAAAGTAATCAACTATTAACGGGGAATATTAACAATAATGTGTTGCAGTCTGGTACATGGAAATCTACAGAAGCGAATCTTAGTGTGTCAATTAAACCATATGTATCTACAGATGAAAATGTCACATTGAATATTTCTGTAGAAAAAAGTTCGTTTTTAGGCAGAGTAGGTGAGACGGCACCTCCGGGGAAAGCTACTCAGCAATTTCAGTCTTTAGTCCGTGTGAAAAATAATGAGATGGTATTATTAGGAGGTCTTGATGAGCTACAGAATGAAAACTCAGGTTCTGGAGTGCCATTACTTTCTAGAATTCCAGTTTTAAAATGGTTGTTTAGCGGAAGACGTAAATCAAAAAGCAATTCAAAGCTTCATATATTTATTAAGCCAACAGTTATATATTAATGTATAGTATCTTATCAAAAATAATAAAATTTAATACTCTTTCAGTTTTAGGAATCTACAAAACTGAAATGGGTGAAAATTATTATTTACTTACCGTAAAGAAAAAAGGTAATACATTGAATATAATATCTACATCTGAATTTTCACATTTAGATATCCTATTAAAAAGTATTGATGTTAAATTACCAGTTTTACTGGTTATAGATGGTAAGGGAGTTTTGAGTAAAAACATTGATTTTAATAATGAAGCGGATACTAATTGGAGAAAAAATATTGATTTTGATTCTTTATATCACACAGAATATAAAACTGATAATGCCTCATTTTTGAGCTTTTCGAGGAAAACTAATATTGATGAAATCATAACAAAACTACAACAAAGTAATTTACAGATTATTGATTTTTATTTAGGTCCATTAATGGCTTCAAATTTAATTCAGTTAATAGGTAAAAATGAAATATATTCTTCTAATTCAGTGCTTTTATTCGAAAAGGAGGTGTTAACGAATATAAAAAAAGCAGATACGACCGAAGTAGTTAACTATACTTTTGATAATAAGACCATTTCACAATATCATTTACCTCTATATGGAGCAGCCATACATTTTTTTCTGAGGACAAAACAAATAACTAAAAGTAATTCTAACAATATTGATGTTGAGAATATTATATACAAAAGAGCATTTAATTACTTTGGATTAGGTATGTTATTACTTTTTTTTGTCTCTCTTTTATGTAGTTATTTTTTAATACAGTATTATTCTTCGAAAAATATAGAGCTTAATGAGAAGAATGTTTATACGCATCAAACGTATAAACATATAATGGAGTTATCACAACTAAAAGAGCGAAAAATGAAAATTTTAAATGAAACGGGACAATTGTCTAAAAACTTTTTGAGTTATTATATATATCAATTATCTCAATCTGTTCCAGGTAGTGTTCATTTAAATGAATTGAATATTTTTCCTGTTACAACAGAGATTAAGGATAATGAAAAGGTATTGATTACATCAAATCAAATATTTATAAAAGGAGCAACAATAACACAAAATTCATTTGATAACTGGCTTGATAAGTTGAAAGAGATGCGATGGATCAAAAAATTTGAAATTGTTTCTATAAAAAAAGATAAAAAAAATATTCAGCAATTTGAGATTAAAATCCTTATAAATAATGTTTGATAAATATTCATATAAAATAAAATTCAAGGCGCTTCTTGTTCTTTTTTGTATGTTATCATTTACGGCATACAAAAGGTCATTTAGTACCCTTAAAGAAGTAATTTTCGAGAATAATGAGTTAACATTAAAATATGAAAAACTAAATGAAGAATCAGGAAATTTGAATGTTCTAAAATCCGAAATTGAATCTATAGATAAGGTAATAGGTAAGGAGGGGATTAATAAAGAAAAAATACAACAAGATATATTGGCATTTACTTCAAATTATGCTGTCTCGGTTTATAATTTAAGATCTATTCATGAATTTACGGATGTAAGTCATAAAATTTATACAAATGAAATTGATATAACAGGAAGTCTTAACCAATTATTGAAACTAAGCTATGATTTTGAAAAATCGACAGATTATTCAAGGCTTGTGAGCATGAATTTTTATACCTCAAAAAAAGATAATAAAGTAGATATTTTACATTTAAAAATGATATTCCAAAATTATGAAAACAATAATTAAATTATTTATAATTATGTTCTTAGTAACTACATATAGTTGTGAAGATATAATAGAAGAAGATATTACTAATGATAATATAACAACTTTATACCCTAAAAGTAATGAAGAAATTATAAGTAATGTTGTAAATTTTCAATGGAATAAATTAAAAGGAGCAGATAATTATCGATTACAGGTATATTCATCAAATCAAAATATAGTATTGGATTCACTTGTTAATAATACTAATTTCACTTATGCGCTCGTACCGGGGAGTTATCAGTGGAGAGTAAGAGGTGAAAATTTTGCTTATGAAACTGCTTATACATTTCCGTTGCCATTTACAGTTAAGCAGACTTCAGATTTAACAAATCAGCAGGTACAATTACTTTTCCCGAACCCAGGCATTTATTCAAAAAACAAAGCGTTAACGTTCTCATGGTCACCAGTTAGTGCTTCAAAATTTTATGTTTTTCAATTGGTTAATGTTACAAATGGAAATCTTTTAGTCCATCAACAAGATAATCTAAATGCAACATCATATACGTTGGCTGGCGAAATAATTACTGAAGATGCACAATATTTATGGAGGGTGAAAGCTGTTAATGATGAAAACCAAACAGAAACTCAGTATTCATCTAGAAATTTTTATATTGATACAACAGCTCCCAATCAGCCCCAAAATACTTTACCTCAAAACGATAATCACACAAAAATAAATGAACCTGTAAGTTTTGAATGGTCAATACCACAAGATAATGGTAATGCTAATTCTACATTTACTTATACGATTCAGATTGCTACAAATGAGAACTTTACAACTATAGTGCATACAGATACTACTACCAATCCGTCTTATGAATATGCATTTACATCTTTAAATACTTATTTTTGGCGCGTTAAAGCAACAGATAAAGCTGGAAATGAAAGTAATTATGGCGATTTTTATAAGATAACAATTGAACAATAAGTGAAAAAAAAAATAAATATAGCATTAATAATTGTTGTCTTGAGTTTATGGGGAGCAGTGGGTTATCGTTTTATTAGTAATTATTTTTTTGATAAAAATGAAAATAATATAATACTAGAAAAAACATTGCCTTTTAAAAATCTTATTGTTGAAAGGGATACCTTTTTGTTACAATCAATTACGAGAGATCCTTTTTTAAATAAGATAGAACCTGCAATTTCTATATCTAAAACATTTTCGAAACTTAAAATAATAACGTCAAAAAACAAAATAGAAAATAAGCCCTTGACTACTATGGAATGGCCTAATATACAGTATTTCGGATACATTAAATCGGGTAAAAATAATGAGTTGGCATTGGTAAAACTTAATGGACAATTACTGAGAGTTCACGAGGGAGAAAAAAAAAATGATCTTGTAATACAAAGCGTACATAAAGATTCCATAATTGTGGTTTTTAAAAAGGAAAAAAAAACATTCCGCGTTGGAGTTTAGTGACTTAGCGCATAGATTCTGTCGCTGGCCTTGCTCAATTTAAAAAGCTTATTAAATAAATACTAGAGGCCTTGTTCCTAAGTTTATTTTTCAACAATATATTAAGTTAAGTTTTCCGATTGTATGGATGTTAAGAATAATAAAAAATACGCATATTTTTAGTTGACTATACTAGAACTGAATATATAAGTTTTGTTTTTAGATGAAAGACGCTCATCGGGCAATTATATCCTTTTGGCTGAAAATAAACATATTTTTTAGCATGTGTGTTAATTTTAAAATGGCATTCCAAGCATTTTGCATGAAAACTTTCCTAATTCAGAAAAAACATGAAAAAAATGTTAAGATTTTTCCATTAAAATTAACTTAAAACATTTTTATTGCTATCTAAAATTAAGTTAATTTGATAACAGGTAATAACAATGGGTTATAATTATAAACATGCTGTTGCAACTATTAAAAATATTACATATGCTGAAATTATGGCTTTTGTATAGTTCTTTACAAAGCATGTCAACAGCGGCACTTAAAACAGAATTAGTTAAACTCTATACCGATTTCCCATTCAATAAGGTTATCATCGAACTCTATGATGCCTCCGGCAAACTCATAACACTAATTGATCCAAGAAGGAACGAAACTAATTATATTTACGACGAGTTTGGCAGGATTCAGCATATAACAGACAAGTCAGGAAACATAATTGAGTCTAAAATCTATAATTATAGAAACTGATTAAACACCGAAAATTTGGATTTTTTTATTACAAAAAATTATAAATAATGAATGAAAATAAGCGCTATCATATTTTTATTATTACAGGGTTTTTATTTGACTCATGTAAGTGCACAGGATAAGATATATACAGGCAGAAAAGGATTAAAATTCTTTTCTGGTCACATTGAGATCGTAGTAAGTGTTTCTGCCGATACTTTGCATTATGACCTTTTTGACCACTGGTATTCAAAATCATATTCACAGTTGAGGGATGAAAAGATTGCCCTTACAGATTTAACTATTTTTAACTTAGATAGTCAAGGTATAACCATTACTCTAAAAGGAAATAAAGTAATTGTCAGAGACAGGCAATACAAAATTAATCAGCGACTGAAAGATAAAAATCTCTGTGTTCCCGTCCAGGAAATGCGTAAAATTTTTTATGCATATAGAGTCGCAAAGTTAAATTCTTTAAACAATTATGACCTCTACCAGAACAGTGATTTAAAGTTGAGTGAAGATGATTTTTACAGGAAAGTAGATTTAAACCTTAAGTTGCTATTGGCAGACAAGCATCATTGAGGAGTAAGGTGTCCAGAAAATAATTTAAAGCCCGGGCATCTTCTTTTGTGCCTATAACACGCTCGGATTTAGCATCCCAGCGTCTGGGGTCACATTTTCTTTTAGTTGAATCTCTTTACGGATTCCGTCTACCGTTACGCGGAGGTACAGGTAACGAAGGTTGGGTTCCTTGGCGGACGGCTTTAAAAATAAGCTCAATCCAAAACTTGTTTCTAACATAATTCTATTGATTAAAAATTAATACTGTAGAATTATGAAGCATTCATTATAGATTCTTAACGGTGTTATCTATTGTATATCAGTGTCTTATATTGTTCTTCGGTGCATTTAAGGGGCTCGTTTTTTTTGCACCAGAAATGCACTTTCGTTGCACCAAAGATTTTGTGCGTTTTTGCAAATTTTGAACATTGCAGATGGAAACAAAAAAACCTGCAAACGTTCAGATTTGCAGGTTTTATAGGATTTTAAAGACATTTAGTCTATCTTCCACTGGATATTTCCAAGACGCCTAAAACGTCTTTGTGGAGTCGCCGGGAATCGAACCTAAATTCTGAAACCTTTGCTACTGCTATTTTTTCTTAATTTTAAAAAGGGACTACACCGATTTTGCACCAAATAGGATATAGGTGCATTTATCTTAAAAAAGCTCCTGCAGGAAGCTTTAAATTTACCTTAAAAGAACGACATAAATCATATTGTAATACGAAAATAGTAATTATTTAATCTTGTAATTTATTTGTAACCATATACTCTTGAATTTTACACATATTAACTACCTTATAAAATTGTTGAATCTAAAAAATATTAGAAGCTTTGATTTCTGATAATTCGAATGAAAATGATGCCTTGTTAAAATTAACGTTAGTGAAATTTTAATGGTAAGTTTGTCGATTATAAATAGTATGAAATTCTGATATAAGAAGAATATGAATATATTATTCGTGAAAAATATGGTTTGTAACCGTTGTATAATGGTAGTTCAAAATGAACTGGAAAAACTCGGTTTGGACTTTACACATATTAAGCTGGGGGAAGTTACCCTTACAAGGGAGCTAAACTCCAGTGAAAGAAATTCACTGGAAAGTGTACTCGTTCCTTTAGGTTTTGAAGTGATTGATGATAAAAAGAGCAGAATCATCGAAAAAATAAAAAACAACATTATCGATTTGGTACATCATCAGGATAATGATACCAAAAACAATTTATCAGACATATTGAGTGAAAAACTTAACCACGACTATAATTATCTTTCTAATTTATTTTCTGAAGTGGAAGGTACAACTATTGAAAAATATTTTATAGTTCAAAAGATAGAAAAGATAAAAGAGCTTTTAGTTTATAATGAATTGTCACTAAGTGAAATTGCAATCCGTTTAAACTATTCGAGTGTTGCCTACCTAAGTAATCAGTTTAAAAAAGTAACCGGATTAACACCAAGCCATTTCAAACAAATTCGTGAAGAGAAAAGAAAACCTTTAGATAAAGTGTAAGTAAATATTACAAATCAAATCCATAATTCCACAATACAATTCATAAATCTTGTTGCCAACTTTGCATGTATAATACAACAAGCGAATTATGGCGACAAATAATAATAAGGAAACAATTTACATCCCACTAGAGGATGTAGAAAGCGAGCATTGTGCATTAATCGTAGAAAAAGGATTGGCACAGGTTAAAGGTGTTGAAACCCACAAAGTAGAACTAAATAACCGCAGAGCAGCCATTACTGTTACTGGCAATGAAACAGTTGGTAAAGCGGTAAAGGCTGTTAAAGATCTCGGATATGGTGTTCCAACTGTAAAAAACACTTTTCCGGTTCTTGGCATGACATGTGCATCTTGTGCAGGCAGTGCAGAAAGTATTGTAACCTATGAGCCAGGAGTAGTTAATGCTTCTGTAAACTTTGCAACGGGAAATCTAACGGTAGAGTACCTTCCAAATTTAACAGACGCTTCTAAGCTGCAAAAAGCTGTTCAGGCGGTTGGTTATGACTTACTTATCATAGACGAATCGAAACAGCAGGAATCTTTAGAGGCCATACATGCAGAGAAATTCAAAAAGTTAAAAAGCAAAACCATCTGGGCCGTTTTACTATCATTACCTGTAGTAACTATAGGTATGTTTTTTATGGAGATTCCTTATGCCAATGAAATCATGTGGCTTTTTTCTACTCCTGTAATTCTTTGGTTAGGTAAAGATTTCTTTATAAATGCATGGAAGCAAACGAAACACCGTTCTGCCAATATGGATACATTGGTGGCATTAAGTACGGGAATCGCCTACCTGTTCAGTGTATTTAATATGCTGTTCATGGATTTCTGGCACCAACGCGGATTACATGCTCATGTTTATTTTGAAGCGGCAGCTGTAGTTATCGCATTTATTCTCCTTGGTAAATTGTTAGAAGAAAAAGCCAAAGGCAATACCTCTTCGGCTATTAAAAAACTAATGGGTTTACAACCTAAAACTGTGATGGTTATTCAACCGGACGGAACAGAAAAACAGGTAGCTATTGAAGATGTAAATGTTGGAGCCATTATTCTGGTAAAACCGGGTGAAAAAATTGCAGTGGATGGAATGGTTATTTCGGGACACTCTTATGTTGATGAAAGTATGCTAAGCGGTGAACCTGTTCCGGTATTAAAAACAGAAAATGAAAAGGTGTTTGCAGGCACTATTAACCAAAAAGGTAGTTTTCAGTTTAAAGCGGTTAAAGTAGGCAAAGAGACTATGCTTGCCCAAATTATTAAAATGGTGCAGGATGCTCAGGGAAGCAAAGCTCCTGTACAAAAAATGGTAGATAAGATCGCTGGTATTTTTGTTCCGATTGTGATTGGTATAGCTATTATTACTTTTGCGCTTTGGTTAATTTTTGGGGGTGATAATGCTGTAGCACAAGCATTGTTGGCAGCTATTACGGTATTGGTTATTGCTTGTCCTTGTGCTTTGGGCTTAGCCACGCCTACAGCGATTATGGTGGGTGTAGGTAAAGGTGCCGAAAACGGAATATTAATTAAGGATGCCGAAAGTTTAGAACTAGCAAGAAAGGTGACTGCTATTGTTTTGGATAAAACTGGAACAATTACTGAAGGTAGACCACAAGTTACCGGTATTAAATGGCTGAACGATGATGACACAACCAAAGGTATTTTGCTAAGTATTGAAAAACAATCTGAGCATCCCCTGGCAGAAGCCGTAGTGAAAAAGTTTGAAGCCGTATCAAGTGTGGTTTTGTCTGATTTTGATAGTATTACAGGTAAAGGTGCTAAAGGAAATTATAATGGCGAAACCTATTTTGTAGGTAATAAGAAATTGTTAGCAGAGAACACGATTGCTATTTCAGATTCATTATTAAATCAAGCAGATGAATGGGGTAAAGAGTCTAAGACTGTGATTTGGTTTGCCAACAGTAAACAGGCACTTTCAGTAATCGCGATCTCCGATAGGATTAAAGAAACATCGGTTCAGGCGATTAAAGAAATGCAGGATATGGGCATTGAACTGTATATGCTTACAGGAGATAATGAAGCTACTGCAAAAGCTATCGCAGCACAAACTGGAATCAAACATTATAAAGCAGAGGTATTACCACAACACAAAGCTGATTTTGTAAAAGAATTGCAACAACAAGGAAAAACAGTGGCCATGGTGGGTGATGGCATTAATGACAGTACTGCACTGGCAACTGCCGATGTAAGTATAGCAATGGGTAAGGGGAGCGACATCGCAATGGATGTGGCTAAAATGACCATTATTTCATCAGATCTTACGAAGATACCTCAAGCTATCCGTTTGTCCAAACAAACAGTATCAACAATTAAGCAAAACCTGTTTTGGGCATTTATCTATAATCTTATTGGTATTCCTCTTGCCGCAGGTATATTGTATCCGATTAATGGATTCTTGCTGAACCCGATGATAGCCGGTGCTGCTATGGCTTTGAGTAGTGTAAGCGTAGTAAGTAATAGTTTGCGCTTAAAGTGGAAAAAATAATCTAACAACTGGAAGCGATGGAGAAAACTTTGAAACTATTAATCAAAGGAATGGTATGTAACAGGTGCATTTATGTTCTATCTGAAGAGTTCTCCAAACTTGGCCTGGAAATTTCAGAAATTCGCTTAGGTGAGGTAATTCTAAAAATTACAGATAAAACAATCTTTGAAGAAGAAGTTGTTAGGGCAATGCTGGAAAAAAATGGATTTGATCTGTTGTATGATAAGAATCAAAAAATTATCGATCAGATTAAAAATGCTGTTGAAAAAGGTATTCAGGAACAATTGGACAACGGTGAGCCTGTTAAGTTTTCAACGCTTATCAGTAATGAATTGAATAAAGACTATGATTCGGTGAGTTCCCTGTTTTCATCTTCGGAGGGATATACTCTTGAAAAGTTTATCATATCAAGAAAAGTGGAAAAAATAAAAGAGCTTTTGGTTTATACAGATCAATCGATGTCGGAAATTGCATATTCTTTAGGCTACAGCAGTCCGGCACATCTGTCCAACCAATTAAAAAAGCATACCGGTTTTACTTCATCTTATTATAAACGAGTAAGGTTTGATAAGATGACTATTGCGCAGGAACAACCACATGTGAATAATAATTTATGAATATTTAGATACATTTCTTAGCCGGATTACACGTCCCCCAGCGAGTAAAATAATTTTGCGAAACCCTGTTTGTTTATACGAGCAGGGTTTCGCTTTTTTATTTCTAATCGATTCACATTTATTCTCTCGCATTCATTCACAGTTGGTAAAGGCATAAAGTAAATCTCACAACTCTTAGCCGTAATTGTGTAGAAAACACGATCGCATCTGTACATAATTTTGACAGTACAATTTAATAGTTAGTTGGATAATTAAAAAAAAGACCATGTTATACAAACATACCACACAAAGGTTGGGGATTTTAATTCCTCTATTGGGCATCTTATTGATTTCTTGTGAAAACAAAACTGATAAATCGCCAGAAACAACAACAGCTAATACAGATGCTAGTAAATTACCTGTAGACATTATTATCGCACAGGAACAGCAGCTCAATCAAGAAGAAGCTGTTGTGGGAACGATGATGCCGTATCGTGAAGTTTCTATCGTAAGTGAACTACCTCAAAAAATTACACAGGTAGCTTTTAAAGAAGGTAGTTACATTGACCAGGGGGCGGTGCTTTACAGATTGTATGATGCCGACATCAGATCTCGTTTAAAACAGGTTGGTGCCGAATTGGAGCTGGCTCGACTGAATAAGGAGAGAATGGGCAATCTCTTAAAGACCGAAACAGTTAGACCTCAGGAAAATGACGAGGCGATTATGCGTTTTCAATCCTTAGTTGCACAGCAAGAACTGCTTCTTGTAGATCTAAGTAAGACTGTAATCCGGGCTCCATTTTCAGGAAAAATTGGTATTTCAAAAGTGCATTTGGGTGCTTATGTATCGCCTGGCGTAGAGCTGGTGATGTTGCAGGATCAAAGCAGGATCAAAATTAACTTCTCTGTTCCAGAAAAATATATACCACTGATACAGGCAGGGAACACCATCAGGTTTACTTCCGAATTGTCCGGTCAAGAGTATTTAGCAACTATCAGTGCTACCGAACCGGGTCTGGACGCTCAAGGCAGGAGCTTGCAGGTACAGGCCATTGCAAATAATGCAGATGGCCAATTTCGGGCAGGTTTGTCCGCTAAAGTCCATTTCCGTGTTACCAATAAGGGAGCAAAGGGTATAATGGTGCCGACAGAAGCCCTGGCACCTGGCGAGAAAGGCTATAGTGTTTTTGTGATAAAAAACGGCATAGCGAAACCTTTGGCTGTAACCATAAGCAACAGGACAGAAACGGATGCTGTTATCACATCGGGTATCACGACTGGCGATAGTATCATTGTTTCTAACATGCTACGCCTGGGAGATGGAACTCCTGTAAAAGCTGTTGTATCCAAATAATTTATTTCAAATCTTAGTATTATGAGTATATCATCTTTAAGTATAAAAAAACCGGTTTTGGCCGGGGTGTTTTCCCTCCTGCTTATTATTTTAGGAATAGTAGGATGGAAACAATTAGGCATTCGAGAATTTCCCTTGACAGAACCACCCGTGATTTCGGTAATTACTTTCTATCCCGGTGCAAGCCCGGATGTGATTGCATCTAAGCTTACCCGACCTATGGAAGAATCTATTGCAGAAGCGAATGGAATACGTACTATTTCTTCGGAATCCAGAGAACAGGTAAGTGTTATTTCGATAGAATTTGATCGTGAAGTGGACATTGAGGATGCGCTGAATGATGTCCGGGACAAAGTTGCCAAATCTCGCAAACAACTCCCTACCGATGTGGATCCGCCAATTGTGCAAAAAGCGTCTTCGCCAGACAATCTGGTGGCATTCCTGGAAGTGGAAAGTGACACCAAAGACATAAAAGAAGTGAGTCATCTCGCATCTACCACCATCAAGGATAAAATGCAATCTATCCCCGGAATCAGTAACGTAGCTATTGTGGGAGAACATAAATACGCTATGCGTCTTCGATTTGATCCCGCAAAGCTTGCTGCCTATCAGCTAACTCCCGCAGATATTCGCAAAGCCTTGATGAGGGAGAATATTGATTTACCTGCTGGGCGTATAGAAGGCAGGAACAGCGAGCTGAGCATTCGTACAATGGGTCGCCTTACTTCGGTAAAAGATTTTGAAGAAATGCTGATCAAGCAAGTAGGTAATACGGTAATTCGCCTGAAGGATATAGGCTCGGCCGAGTTGGGAGAAGTAAACGAACGTACCGCCATTATCAACGAAACCGGGAACCTTAACCGTGTTGGTATCGGAGTGGCCATTCAAATACAGCGTGGTGCGAACGCTATTGAAGTGGTGGATGAATTTTACAAGCGGTTAGATCAGCTACGAAAGGAAATCCCGTCTGAATACCGTTTGATTATCGGCTTCGATTATACCCGTTCTGTGCGGGAATCTATCAAAGAGGTAGAAGAAACCCTGTTCATTGCCTTCGGACTGGTGGTATTGATTATTTTTCTATTCCTAAGGGATTGGCGATCTACCATTATTCCGGTGTTGGCTATTCCTGTATCCATACTCTCTGCCTTTTTCATAATGTATGTGGCTGGTTTTTCTATTAATATATTGACCCTTTTGGGATTAGTGCTTGCCATTGGATTAGTGGTGGACGATGCCATCGTTGTACTTGAAAATATCTATAAAAAGATAGAAGAAGGAATGACGCCCATACAAGCTGCGTTTAAAGGCTCCAAAGAGATTTATTTTGCGGTTATTTCCACTACGATTACGTTGGCAGCCGTTTTTCTTCCGATTGTTTTCATGGGAGGAATCAGCGGGCAGCTTTTCAAAGAGTTCGCCATTGTGGTATCGGGCTCCGTAATGATATCGGCTTTTGTAGCATTGACACTTACACCGATGTTAAGTGCCTATTTTTTAAAAAAGAAAGTAAGGCCAAGTTGGTTTTACCGGGTTACCGAGCCCTTTTTTGTCCGTTTAAATAATGGATATGCTCGTTTGCTTACCACATTTATGAAGGCCAGGTGGTTAGCTTGGGTATTCTTGGGGGGCACTACCGCACTTATTTATTTTGTAGGCAAAGGACTTCCTTCAGAATTGGCACCAATAGAAGATCGTTCTAATATGAATCTTATTGCCGTTGCTCCGGAAGGTGTTTCTTTTGACTATATGAAAAAACATATGATCGAAGTTGGGAAATATGTAAATGATTCTACCGATGGGCTATATCAAACCTATTCGATGGTCGCTATTTCCTTCATTCCCGCTCCGGCGCCAGTGAATGTGGCTGTGCAAAGCATCTATCTTAAAGATCCAAAAGAAAGAAAGCACAGCGTTCAGGACTTATACAATCAATATGGTGCTGCCTCGGGGCAATTCAGGGGATTTCTTTTGTTTCCTTATCTGCCACCAACTATCGGAAGTCGTTATGGGGGAGGTATGCCTATACAATTTGTATTGCAATCACAAAACCTCGATACCCTAACGGCTGTGCTTCCAAAATTTTTGGCAGAGGCACGCCAAAGTAAAAAACTTATGTTTATTGATGCCGATCTTAAAATAAATAAACCAGAGGTAAAAATAAATATCGATCGTCAGAAAGCCGCTTTGATGGGTGTATCAATGGAGGAAGTAGCTCACACATTGCAACTTTCTTTCTCTGGCCAGCGATATGGATATTTCCTGCGAGACGATCGTCAGTATGAAGTAATTGGGCAGTTGGACCGTAAATATAGAAATGATAAAAATGATTTAAGTGCGATCTATGTTCGTTCGGCAACAGGTAAAATGATTCCATTGAACAACCTGATAACAACAGAAGAATCCGTAAGTCCTGCAGCCATTTACCGTTATGACCAATATACATCTGCTACCGTTTCGGCAGCAATGTCTCCAGGAGTAAGCCTTGCCGAAGGGATACAGGAAATTGAGATGATAAAGAAAAAGGTATTGGGTGAAAATTTCAAGGCAACACTAGCCGGCCAGTCGCGAGATTATACTGAAAGCCAAGGAAATATAACCTTTACCCTAATTCTGGCTTTGCTGCTTATTTACATGATCCTGGCAGCCCAGTTTGGAAACCTTCGTGATCCACTTACGATTATGCTTACTGTACCGATGGCAATAACAGGAGCTATTCTGAGCTTGTCGTGGTTTGGACAGAGTTTAAATGTATTCAGCCAGATCGGGATTATTACATTGATAGGTTTAATTACCAAAAATGGGATATTGATCGTTGAATTTGCCAACCATCTTAAGAATACAGGGCTTTCAAAACGAGAGGCAGCCATACAGGCAGCTGAGCAGCGTTTTCGTCCTATTTTGATGACATCTTTAGCGATGATATTCGGAGCATTGCCTATTGCACTTACAGTTAACAGCCGTCAGTCATTAGGGATCGTTATTGTCGGAGGACTTGTCTTTTCAGGAATATTAACCTTGTTCATTATCCCGGCTGTTTACTCTTATTTGTCAAGCAAAAAAGGAGAAAAAGTTATTATGGAAGAAGATGACGAGAAGGTGAGCAGACCTGTTGTAGAATTATGATTTTAAATATCAAAGAAGATAAAATGAAAACAAAAATCTTATATATAGTTACAGTATTGCTATTGACAAGCAGTGTTAATGTACTATATGCACAAAAAAGAACGCTGGCTCTTACCGATGCATTGGAAATGGCAAAGCAAGGAAATAAAACACTGCAGATACAGATTTTGGAAGAAATAAATGCCAAAGAAATGACACGGGAAACAAAAGGTGGCTTACTACCTAGTATTTCGGCAAACGCTGGTTATTCCCATTACTTTGACAGGCAGGTTATATTTCTTCCGGGGTCATTTGCAGGTACTAGTAAACCAGTTCAGGACATAACCGTTGGTGGAAAAAACACATACAATGCCTTTGTGTCGTTATATCAGCCTGTTTTTGCACCAACCAAGTACCAACTCACAAAAGTCTCAAAGATTAATGAAAAGATTCAGAATGAAAAAACGGCTGATCTTAAAAGCCGTGTAGCACTTCAGGTTTCTACCCGCTATCTTGATATACTGATGATGAACCGACAGCTTGGTTTACTCGAACAAAGCCTTGAACGGAATATCAAAGCACTGCAAGATTCCCGGTCGCTATTGGCACAGGGGAGAGGATTGAAATCTGATACATTGAGGAGTTTTATTGCTGTAGCAAATTTAAAATCCTCTGTTTCTTACTTGAAAAATAATATAGAAGTATCGGGCATTGGACTAAAAAGACTCATCGGACTGGAAGATGTGGGAGAAATTGAATTGACAGACAGTCTTGACTTTGATGTTGCAATTAATAACAGTGCATTTTATCAAGTTGATGAAGCATTGCAGATTGCTGAAGTGAATAGAAAAGATCTGAATATCCAAAAATTGACCATTGATCTTCAGCAAAAAAGACTAAAGGCAGCTCAAGCAGAGCTTTTGCCACAGTTGGCATTGATAGGGCAATATCAGATACAGGCACAAGACGATGAGATGAAATTTAGTGAATATGCCTGGCCAAGAACCTCTTTTTTAGGTTTACAGCTTAGTGTGCCTATTTTTAATGGTAACCGTACTAGATCTCAGATAAACCAGACAAAGATTAAAATACAACAAGAAGAGATACGGTTAAATGATTTAAAAGATGAGGTTAAGACCGAATTGGCCACCATTATAAGCAAATGGAAAGAAGCCATGTCACAATTGGATATACAGAAAACAACAGTGAAGTCGGCAGAATTGAACCATCAGATGATCGATAATCGTTTTAAAAACAGTTTAGGTTCAAGGCTTGAACTTACAGATGCTGAGTTGGCATTGACACAAGCCAAGATAAATTACCTGAATGCTATATACAATTTGCGAATGCTTCATGTTGAGTTACAACATGCTCTCGGACTTTTAAGCCTATAACTACTCACCGATAATTAAATAAAAATATGAATAAAATTAATAAACAACCCATAGACAATCCTGCTCCATACAGCAAACGCTGGGCGGCACTTTTTTTACTATGCACAGCACAATTTGTAGTGATTATGGACACCTCTATTATTGGGGTAGCTCTGCCGGCAATACAGGCAGACCTTGGTTATTCGCAAAGTGGCCTGCAATGGATTTTTAACGCATACGTTATTTTACTTGGTGGCTTTTTGTTGCTGGGCGGGCGCTTGTCGGATCTGTTTGGTGCCCGTAAGGTTTTTATGTGGGGTTTTGCTATACTTTGTGGCGCATCACTTTTGGCAGGCGTAGCTTGGTCTGAAGCAGCACTTAATACGGGAAGAGGTTTGCAAGGCTTAGGATCAGCACTTATTGCTCCGGCAGCACTTACTTTAGTGTTATCTAAGTTTACAGATCCTAAAGAGCTCAATAAAGCATTAGGTTTTTGGGGTGCTTCTGCCGCAGCGGGTGGTTCTGCCGGAGTTTTTCTTGGTGGGGCAATTACCGAATGGCTTTCTTGGCATTGGGTATTCCTTATAAATATTCCTATAGGACTTGCTGTGTTGTTTTACAGTCGAAAATTACTATTTAAGGGCACTACTCAAAAAGGAAAAGTAGATATTGCAGGTGCAATTTTGGCAACCGCTGCGCTGGTACTAGCAGTATATGCGATTGTATCTGCTGAGGGTGCTGGATGGAAATCGCTGCAAACTATAGGATTGCTTGGTCTCTCTTTACTACTGTTCATTATTTTCTATATCACTCAAAAGCAGAAAAAAGAGCCATTAGTACCTATGACTATTTTTAAAGTACCTAATCTTTCAGCAGGTAATCTGGTAATGGCTTTAATGGCTGCGGCCTGGATACCGTTATGGTTTTTCTTGAATCTTTACCTGCAGCAGACTTTGAATTATTCTGCCTTCAATAGTGGGTTAGCACTGTTGCCTATGACTCTTGCTATCATGTTTTTGATGGTTGGTGTTACAGGAAAGCTGGTAGCCAAATTTGGTTTTAAAACAAATTTAATTGCCGGATTGATAGCCCTTACTGGATCACTTCTTTTGTTCAGTGTTATTCCATCTGATGGAACATTCCTTATTAATGTATTACCTGCGTCTCTATTAGGAGCGATCGGGATGTCATTAGCCTATATTCCAGGGACTATTGCTTCAATGTCGGGCGCTAAACCTGAAGAAACAGGTTTGGCTTCCGGATTGGTTAACACAAGCTATCAGGTTGGCTCGGCTTTAGGTTTGGCAATTGTAGTAGCCATTGCTACGGCAAAAACGAATGCTATTAAAACGGATGGAGCTACTGATATGATTGCACTGAACACAGGTTTTCAAACTGCATTTTTCTCGGCAGCTATTGTATGTGCCATCGCTGTAGTCGTTGCTTCTTTTTCTATAAAAACGCTTAAACAGTAATTAGTAACATTTATTAATTAGTATTATGAAAGAATTTACTGCTCAATATGAAACAGGAATGGTGATGATTCCGGATATATCCGGTTTTACAGATTTTGTTATAAATACAAATATGACTATTGGGAAATACATAACTGAAAACCTCCTGAAGTCAATAATAGACAGTAATAATCTTTCACTCGAAGTTTCTGAGATCGAAGGAGATGCAATATTGTTTTACAAGTATCATAAAATACCCTCGTTTGATGATACAATAGCCCAAATAGTAGAAATGTACAACAATTTCAAAGAAGAGGTGGCCAGGCTATCAATAGTGCTTGCTATGGAAATCCCCTTGTCATTGAAAATTATCGTACACTATGGTGCTTTTATCCAATATAAAATTGGCAGATTTGAGAAACTTTATGGAGTGCCTGTTGTGGAAGCTCATAAAATGCTCAAAAATCATATTGCAAAGTTTCCGCCATATGCTTTGTTTTCTGAAGCTTTTTTAAAAGCTAATTTTGAACAACCTGCTAAATCTACTATTGAATATGATAATTGCAACAACTGTATGTACTTGGCGGAAATAGGCTATATACATTATCTGTAACTAGCAATGTCAGTCTCGTATAATACCTTTCATGGGATTGGCAGCAACAGTTTTTTACAGTACGCTTTTCTTAGATCTGTTATGGAAGTATAAATAAAGTATAAAGATGGAAAGTTTGGAAGAAAAATTATCAAACAGGAATATAAAGCCCACATCGGTAAGATTGTTGATATTCAGGACAATGTCTGAGTTTGAAAAAGCATTTAGCTTAACCGATCTTGAAACCAAATTAGAGACTGTCAGCAAATCAACTATTTTCAGGACCTTAGCCTTGTTTCATGAAAATTTGCTTATCCACAGCATTGACGATGGTTCCGGTTCAATGAAATATTCCATTTGTTTTGAAACATGTATGTGTACGCTTGGCGAGCTACACATACATTTCAATTGTAACCGATGCCACAACACCTACTGCCTTGAAAGTATTTCTATACCAACTATTCAACTTCCTGAAAAATTTTTACTGGAAAGCATCAATTTTGTTATGAAAGGAATTTGCGAAAATTGTTCCAGGTTCTTTTAGATCCTGCTAACGAAAATGCTACTCTTTATTTTAAGCAATCTGTTACTAAAGACTACATAAATCTGTTTTGTATTTGCAACCAGGTTCCCAATACAGACTGATAATTTTGCTTTAGAATTAAAACCATTATGTATGTCAAAGCAATGCTGCAGTATAGATGATCATTTAAAACCTCAAACAAATGAGGCGCACCAACATAAGTATGATGCCCTAGGTGGCCAGTTGTGTTGTTTAAGGACGAAGAAAATTTATGGAAAAGAACATGGACAGAATGAACACCATAAGCACAAGAATCACGATCATAGCCATGGACACGATGATGATCATAGCCATGATATTGAAGGCAAAACTGTATTTGAATTATTTTTGCCAGCGGCAGTTTCACTAATTTTATTGTTAATCGCCATTAGCTTGGATAATTATTCCTCACAGGATTGGTTTTCCGGGTGGGTAAGATTGGGATGGTTTATAGTGGCATATATTCCGGTTGGATTGCCCGTAATTAAAGAAGCTATTGAGAGTATCCGCTACAAAGATTTCTTTTCGGAATTCTTCCTTATGGTTATTGCAACAATGGGTGCTTTTGCCATAGGTGAATATCCCGAAGCAGTAGCCGTTATGTTATTTTATGCAGTAGGTGAAGTGTTTCAAACACTTGCCGTGTCAAGAGCTAAAGGAAATATTAAATCATTATTAGATCAACGCCCAGATGAAGTTACCGTACTCAAAGAGAGAAGACCAGTAGTTATAAAGGCTGAAGCTGCAAAAATAGGAGATATTATTCAATTAAAACCGGGTGAAAAATTAGGACTTGATGGTGAACTGATTTCTGAAAGTGCCTCATATAATACTTCCGCACTTACCGGAGAAAGTAAACCTGACACTAAATTGAAAGGTGACGCTGTATTGGCGGGTATGATTAACCTTACTACTGTAAGCCAGATAAGAGTAACTGCTGCTTACTCTGATAGTAAGCTAAGTAAAATATTGGAACTGGTACAGGATGCAGCCACTCAAAAAGCACCAACGGAATTGTTCATTCGCAAGTTTGCCAAGGTATATACGCCTATTATAGTATTTCTTTCTATCGGCATTACGCTTCTACCGGCTCTGTTTGTAGATAACTATCTGTTTAACGACTGGTTGTATAGAGCATTGGTGTTTTTGGTTATTTCTTGTCCATGTGCTTTGGTAATCTCTATTCCTTTAGGATATTTTGGAGGTATAGGAGCAGCTAGCCATAATGGTATTCTTTTTAAAGGTTCTAATTTTTTGGATATTCTTGCTAATGTTCAGAATGTGGTAATCGATAAAACCGGAACAATGACGGAAGGCGTTTTCAAAGTTCAGGAAGTGATAATAAAACCCGGATTTGACAAATATGAAATTCTTAAAATGGTCAATGCTTTAGAAAGTCAGAGTACACATCCGGTGGCAACTGCGATTCACAACTATGTAGGCGAAGTAGATGACACTATCAAGCTGGTGGGGACGGAGGAAATAGCCGGACACGGGCTGAAAACTATTGTGAATGGAAATGAACTGCTGGTTGGCAATTTCAAGTTACTTGACAAATTCAATATCAGTCATGATGCTAACACTTCGAACATAGTGTATACAGTAATCGCTATTTCTTACAAGGGAAAATTTGCGGGCTATCTGACAATCTCGGATAGCATTAAAGTTGATGCAAAAGCTGCTGTGGATAAGTTACACAGAATGAACATTAGAGTTACTATGTTAAGCGGTGATAAAAGTGCCGTTGTAGATCATGTTGCCAGGCAATTAGGAATAGATAATGCTTATGGGGATTTACTGCCTGAAGATAAAGTTAAAAAAGTAAAAGAAATCAGAAACCGTAATAGTAGCGTGGCATTTGTGGGAGATGGAGTGAACGATGCACCGGTAATTGCTCTAAGTGATGCAGGTATTGCGATGGGTGGCCTTGGTAGTGATGCTGCAATTGAAACAGCCAATATTGTAATACAAGACGATATGCCTTCAAAAATACCAATGGCAATAAATATTGGTAAGCAAACTAAAAAAATTGTTTGGCAAAACATTGTACTGGCATTTTCTATAAAAGCCATCGTACTTATACTTGGGGCAGGTGGTCTTGCCAATATGTGGGAAGCTGTGTTTGCTGATGTAGGTGTAGCTTTACTGGCTATACTGAATGCTGTTCGGATACAAAGAATGAAATTTTAAAGTTAATAAGAAACTGAGGGTTTAATCAGTAAATCTCATAAATCAGTCAAGGAATAATGTAAACAAGTTTGGATGCAATCGTCGGAAATTTGCTGTATTAAATAACAACAAAAGTATTATATAAAATGGAAAAGAAAGATTTTCAATTCAAAACGAACCTTAATTGCAGTGGATGTGTAGCGAAAGTACAATCTGATATGGATAACGTCGAAGGTATCTGCGAATGGAATGTAGATACTAATAGTGTTGATAAAATTCTTACAGTTCAATCAGATGGCGCTACAGAGGAAGAAATAATTGCCATCATAAAAAGCAAAGGCTTTAAAGCTGAGCCTTTAACCGTTTAGTCTCATAATACACCTTTATTAATGACAGATTTAAAATTGAAAAATAAGTAATAGCAATTATATTGTTTAAAATGGGCCCGATAACATGTCGGGCTCATTTTTAGTTTAGATTGATAACAATTAGTAAAAGCTTTAAATAAATCTAGAAAAACTGTAATAGTCTGGTACAAGAAAATATAGAATTTTGTAGAAGGAATAATTAAGGAAATAGATAAAACGAATCAATAACAAAATTTAGTTTAGTAGAAACCTTTTTGCTTTTTGAAGCTGGTTGGTCTTATTTAAGGGTTCTGTTGCATCTATAAATAACTTTTATATTTAGAGACTCAAAAAAATATTAGATGAACACTAAAGGCATTGTTATCCTAAAACTATAATTCTTCAAGCTGTGTATTTCAAATTAAGATTTACCCTAAGTTTTAGAGATGTCGAGGAAATAATGAAAATGTGTGGGGTTCAGATTGATCATAGTGTCTAAACATGTTAAAATAAAAAAAACTACTTAACAAAAATTAAGTAGTTTTTTCTTTCTGGGGAGCCGCCGGGAATCGAATCTAATTTGAAAGGTCCTTTAAGATCCTATGTTTTCAAGCATGCAATTAAAACTTGCACTTGATTTGCGCCTAATCTGAAAGAGATATATAAATAACTAACTAACTTATAATTCTTTATATGTGAAAACATAAGAATTCAGTAGGATTTTTGAGATGTTTTTGGTGAAGATTCGCTGTAATACTTTTTCTTAAGCCAAAAGGCAAGGTTAACAAGTGCGATCAGAGCAGGTACTTCTACTAATGGACCTATAACGCCTGCAAAGGCCTGACCGCTATTAATTCCGAACACACCGATAGCAACCGCAATAGCCAGTTCAAAGTTATTCCCTGTTGCTGTAAAAGCAATAGATGTGCTTTTTGAGTAGTCGGCACCGAAGTACTTTCCTGTAAAAAAGCTGATGACAAACATAATAATGAAGTAAATCACTAGCGGTACTGCAATGCGGACGACATCCATCGGTATCTGTACAATTAGTTCACCTTTAAGGCTGAACATTACTACGATAGTAAAAAGTAGTGCGATAAGGGTAATAGGTGATATGAAAGGCACATATTTAGTCTGGAACCATTCGATTCCTTTCAATCTGATTAGCACATACCTGCTTATGATTCCGAGTGCAAAAGGTAGACCTAAATATATACCTACACTTTCGGCAATCTGTGCAATACTGATATCTACAGCAAAACCATCAAAACCAAACCAGGGCGGGAGTATCGTAATAAAAATGTAGGCATATACACTATATAGGAATACTTGAAAAATGCTGTTTAGCGCAATAAGTCCTGCAGCATATTCCCTGTTGCCATCGGCAAGGTCATTCCAGACTACCACCATTGCAATGCATCGCGCTAACCCGATTAGGATAACCCCAATCATGTATTCAGGATAACCTTTCAGGAACAAAAGCGCAAGGGCAAACATCAGTATAGGGCCGATAACCCAATTTAGCAGCAGGGAGGCGCCTAATACTTTCGTATTTGAAAATACTTCACCCATCTTGCTGTAATTTACTTTTGCCAGAGGTGGGTACATCATCAGTATCAGTCCGATTGCTAAGGGGATATTGGTTGTCCCGCTTGAAAAGGAATTGATAAAGTCGCTGCTTGACGGCAACAAATAGCCAAGGGCTACGCCCAATGCCATAGCCAGAAAAATCCAAAGGGTCAGGTAGCGGTCTAAAAACCCAAGCTTTTTTCTATCTGCCACAGGAGCACAATTATTTGCAGACATACTTATTTTTTTATTTGGGAGAATACGTAAAACATTTCCTCGGCGATCTGAAGGCTGCGCTCATGGTATTTTTCAGACTGTAGCGGTGAACTATCGAATTCCTTCGGGTCTTCGTATGTAATGGCTATCCTCTTCTCTGCGCCCGAAATAAAAGGGCATCCGCCATCCGCTTGCGAACAGGTCATTATAGCTGCAAATCCTCCTTCAGGATTGAATTCGTCGTAATATGTTTTGGAAAATGCAATAATAGGATGCTGGTTATCTGCATATTTTACGGCATACACCGGATTAGTTCCAGTAGAAAGGTTTTGTATCTTAAAGCCCGACTCCTTTAGGGTTTCAGCGACAAATGGAAACATAGCTGTTTCCTCTGTACCGCCTGAATAGCAGAAAACGTTTGGAATGTGGTAATGAGCAGCGGCAGCCTGTGCCCAAATCTGGGCAAGGTGGCTCCTGCGCGAATTGTGGGTACAAATCAGGTTTAGCCTTATCTCCTCTTGCTGTGAGGCTTTTGCCTGTATAAAGTCTATTAGGGGTTTGAGCGCTTCCTTTCGATCCTGCGCTATATTTTCAAAATTGAAACTCTTTGTAATACTTTCTATTTCCGGATAGAGTATGGTGTTTTTTGACATAATGTGTATTATTAACAGCAGCCTCCCCCAGGAGTGCAGCTGTTGGTTGTTTCGGAAGTGATTTCAGAGAGGATAACTTTCTTTTTGCCAGTTGGCAGACCGCATTGGTCTGATGCCAGACAGGCTGTCTGCTTGTTCAGAAGCAAAAAGCCTTTGCCGTCAAAGCCCAGATCGTATTTCCCGATTGTCCTGTCCTGGTATTCCACCTCAAGTTCAAAATCTCCTATACCAAGCAACTTTTCAGATAATGCAATTATTTTTAATAACTTTTCAGGCTTCAGCCTGTGGTCTTCATCATTGGAATCTTCCCAGAGCTGGAAATTGACAACGGTCTCCTTTCGGATGGTACCGCCGCAGTCTATAAAATCTTTAGTAATTAATCCCACTTCGGTAACGTGGAAATTTTCCGGAACATAAGACCCGTCAGGAAGCAGAAAGGATAGTCTTTCTACCTCGCCTAAGTAATTTTTAATTTCTGATAGTTTCATTCGATGATTATTTAGTGTTAACAGCAGCTTGCTTTTTTCTTTTCAGAATAGTCGGCGATATGCTGGAAGAATCCTTTTATTTTCTCAAACCCCGCTTCATTGATACAGTAACAAATCGCATTGCCTTCGATATTTCCTTTTATCAAACCTGCATTCTTGAGCTCTTTTAGGTGCTGTGAGACCGTTGGCTGCGCTAATGGCATTTCATTGACGATATCCCCACAGATACAGGTATCGACCTTCATCAGGTATTCTAAGATAGCTATGCGCGCCGGATGCCCTATTGCTTTGGCCAAGACGGCAAGCTCATTTTGGCTGTCGGTAAAGTGGTCTGTTTTAGTTGCTCCCATTGTAATATTATTATATTGCAATATTACGATAATATTTTAATGATTTTGTAATTTTTAAATAATTTTAATTTGCGATATTTAACCAATAAAAATAGGTATGACAAATAGAATTTTAAAAACAGACAATGATTTCGGTATCATTATTATCCGCCTCATGGTGGGTGCGGTATTTTTATCAGAAGGAATACAGAAGTTTTTATTTCCTGCTGAACTCGGGGCAGGAAGATTTGAAAGGATTGGCCTGCCCGTACCTGAATTTCTCGGTACGCTTGTTGGCCTCTTTGAAATTCTTTGTGGGGCTTTACTGCTGTTAGGCCTTGCTACCAAGCTGGCCAGTATTCCTGTTATCATTATTATGCTAGTTGCCATAGCTACCACAAAGGGCGTGGTGCTCAGGGAAGAAGGCTTCTGGCCAATGATGCATGGCAGCCGGACTGATTGGGCCATGCTATTGGGAAGCCTGTTTTTATTGCTCAAGGGTGGGGGGCGCTGGTCGGTTGACAGAATTATTGAGAAACATGTCAAATAAGGGGAATCTTAGAGAGGTAGCCAGTGTATTTTTGAAACTGGGCACCATTGCTTTTGGCGGGCCGGCTGCCCATATTGCGCTGATGGAAAGGGAAATTGTGCAGAAAAGGAAATGGATCACTCCTGAACATTTTCTTGACCTTGTCAGCGCCACTAATTTAATTCCCGGTCCGAATTCCACTGAAATGGCCATGCACTGCGGGCATGAGCGGGCCGGCTTTAAAGGGCTGCTGGTAGCTGGTGCGCTATTTATAATGCCTGCCGTTGCTATCACTTCTTTTTTCGCGTGGCTTTATATGCTCTATGGCGGCCTCCCAACGGTACAACCTTTTTTAGTGGGCATTAAACCTGCTGTTATAGCAATTATTGCCGGTACGCTATACAATCTGGGGAAAAAGGCGCTCAAGAATACTACGCTAATGCTACTTATGCTATTTACCGTTGTTGCCTGCTTTTTAGGGCTTCATGAGATTATTGCCTTTTTTTCCTGCGGAGTATTGGGGCTCCTGTTGTATTGGTTACGAAGAGGCAGGCTCTATTGTATTGGAGGGTTGCTTCTTATCGAGCCCATGATCGTATCCGCAGGCAAGATATTTTGGATATTCCTTAAAGTCGGTGCACTGCTCTATGGAAGCGGTTATGTATTGTTTGCTTTCTTAGATGCAGAACTTGTCGCGAAGGGGCTGTTGAGCAGGCAGGAGCTGGTTGATGCCGTAGCTGTAGGGCAATTTACACCTGGCCCTGTGCTTAGTACAGCCACTTTCATAGGCTGGCAGATGCACGGGGTAATGGGTGCTATTTTAGCTACGGTAGGAATATTTTTGCCTTCCTTTGCTTTTGTGGTATTACTGAACCCGCTCATTCCAAAAATGCGCAGGTCGAAGCCCTTTAGTGCTTTCCTTGATGCGGTAAATGTAGCTTCGGTCGCTGTCCTATTTGTTGTTTGCGTGAATATGGGACGCGAGGCAATCCTTGATTGGAGGACTGCTGTAATTGCCGTGGTAAGCTTAGCAGTTTTCTTGGCTTTTAAAAATTTAAGCAGTGCTATTATAATTGCAGGCGGCGCGGCCATTGGGTACTTTTTATCTTCAATATAATATAACAAAGCAATCCTGTCGGTCAGTATTTAATGCATAAGCGCCCAGCGGGGAGGCAGACTCCAATGCTGGGCGCGGTACTATATAGGACTACTTTTCTATCGCTACCCTATAACTGGGGTCTTCTATAATGTTGACATCAATTACTGATTCAGCGTTGCGCAGAAGCTTCCTGCAATCGGCACTCAGATGCTTTAATTCTACGACCTTGCCGGCGTCGCTGTATCTTTTTGTAATAGTATTGATTGCCTCTATGGCTGACATATCTGAAACCCTGCTTTCCTTGAAATCAATTATAATTCTCTGCGGATCTTCTGTCACCTTAAACTTTTCCTGAAAAGTCATCGCAGAACCAAAGAAAAGAGGTCCATATATTTCATAATGTTTGGCCTCATTTTCATCTATATATGTCCTGGCCCTGATACGCTTGGCGCTTTCCCATGCGAATACCAGGGCGGAAATGATTACCCCGATTAAGACAGCAAGTGCGAGGTTGTGGAGCAGCACAGTAATTACCGCCACCAAAATTCCGATAAATATATCATGCTTGGGCATCTTAGTGATAATTTTGAAGCTTGCCCATTCAAAAGTACCTATTGCCACCATGACCATAACCCCAACCAACGCCGCCATTGGCAATCTGCCAATTACGGGAGCGCCAAACAGGATAATAAGCAGAATGGTAATTGCTGCGATAATTCCTGAAAGCCTAGCCCTTGAACCGGCAGACAGATTCACTAGCGTTTGGGCGATCATTGGACATCCGCCCATTCCGTAAAAGAATCCATTCGCAATATTAGATCCTCCCTGGGCTATGCATTCCCTGTTTCCATTTCCTTTAGTTCCGGTTATCTCATCGACAAGGTTAAGAGTCAGCAGGCCTTCTGTCAGTCCGACAGCGGCGACAATAAGCGAATAGGGCAGGATGACCTGAAGTGCCTCCACATTGAAGGGTATCTGGGGAATATGAAATGGCGGGAAACCTCCTTCAACAGAAGCGATGTCCTGCACGGTTTTCGTATCAATGCCGAAAGCAACTACAATTGTAAATATAATAAATATTGCCACCAAAGAAGAGGGTACCGCTTTAGTTATTTTTGGAAAAAGGAGTACAATTGCAATGGTAAGGGCTACCAGTCCGAGCATAATATATAGTGCGTCACCCTGCAGCCAGCTTGCCTCGCCATTAATGACGGTCTTAAACTGTTCGAGCTGCGACATGAAAATAATGACAGCAAGCCCGTTTACGAACCCATACATTACAGGTTGGGGTACAAGACGGATAAACTTCCCCATTTTAAATAACCCGATTAATATCTGTATGACGCCTGCAAGAGCAACGGCGGCAAATACATATTCTATACCGTGGGAATTCATAAGGGCTATCAGTACTACTACGGTAGCCCCGGCGCCGCCGGAAACCATGCCCGGCCTCCCACCGAAAATTGCGGTGATAAGCCCGGCAATAAAAGCAGCATAAAGTCCCACAAGGGGAGGAAAGCCTGCCAGTATGGCAAAGGAAAGCGATTCGGGTATCATGGTCATAGCCACAGTAAGGCCAGCCAGAATTTCATTTCTGTAATTGACTTTTTGAGAAAAGTCGAAAAGATTAAGGACTTTATTCATAGATAAAAGATAATAATGCAGGGGATCCATGTTTATGCAACATAAATTCGTACAGATGATTAATCGGTAAATTTTAAAGGGTTTGCCTATCGATTTTCAAAGACAAAAATCAGGGCGGGGTAACCGTTATGAAATATGTAGTAGGTCTGTTTTTCATAAGAGCTGCAAATGTAGGCAAACAAATTTTTGTAAGCAAGGGGGAATTATTTCAAATTCATACTTTAATAACTCATGGAACCAGGTCTAAACTATGATGGCGCGGTGAGCTTTATTCAGCGATAGGTGAGCTAATTAATAGCTATCTATGCATGTAATATCCAAAGGCACTTGAAAATAAAATTAGTACTCTGAAAAATAGTTAATGCAAAAAGGCAATACGCTATTATTTTGGAGCTAAGATTTACTCTATCATTTATTTCTTGAAAACTTTAATTATGTTATAGATACTAAGTGATTTACATTAATTTTAGGTAAAACGTGCCGTACCATATTAGAAGGGCTAAAAGGTCCATGACTTGCTACAGCTTATCCGGGTACATAAGGAGTGGGAAATCACTTATGGTAGAATTGGAAACACTTTTATAATTAGGTTGTTTCAGGGCTTTGATATTTCCAATATAGCCACTGTTTGACGGTTAATCGCGATCGGTATTTTTTACGATTGCACACAGGATACTTTAAATTACCAGGTTAGTGCTCAGAATAGCCCAGTTTATAAGTTATAATTATATCTAAAACTGGTATAATTAGAGGTTATTTAAAGCTTTTTTCAATAATCCGGCTATTCCAATTAGAGCAAAAGTGGCAAAAAATACTATAGTCGCTATGCCCGTAACTGTACTCAATGTATCTTCATGGTTATAAAGGTAAAAACCTAAAGTTACAAATGTGAGGCACATTGTAATAGCACCCAGAAGTTTAATAGTGTTCATAATGTGTTATTTAATTATAGTTTTTCAAAAGTATAAATGATCAATCAGTCAAAATTGTAAAATTGGGACATATGCAGATGTGAGCAGAGCCAGGCCAGCGTCTTATCGTATCGCATCAAGTACCTCTTCTTCATCAGTGACATTGGCAATATTAATTGCAGTTTCAATTAGTGCGAGATGGGAATAAGCTTGTGGAAAATTACCTAACAGGCGTTTTGTTTTAAAATCGATATCCTCGCTAAAGAGGCCAAGGTGATTACTATGTGAAAGCAACTGCTCAAAAAGCTTTTCAGCCTTTTTTCGTTCCCCTATCTTATACAGGCTGTTGATGAACCAGAACGTGCATATGGTAAAGGAAGATGAGGGAAGCCCGAAATCATCTTTATTCTTATAGCGGTATAGCAGGCCATCATTGCTCAGCTCACGTTCTATAGCCTTCACAGTCGATGCATATCTTGGATCCATTGCCTTAACAAAGCCATAGGTTTCCATCAATAATACCGAAGCATCGAGGTCACCGGATCCATAGGATTGGGTAAATGCCTGTATGTCTTCGTTCCAGGCATTATTCAGGATGTCATCTTTAATGGCGGCAGCAAGGGGCGCCCATTTTTCAATTTTTGATTTTTTGCCTAATATCCCTGCAACTTTTATAGCACGGTCAATAGCAGTCCAGCACAATACCTTAGAAAACGTAAAATGCCTTTCCTCGGTTCGGAATTCCCAGATGCCCTTGTCAGGTTCCTGCCAGTGCTTTTCGACCACCCAAACAATGCCTTTGGTGATGTTCCATAGCTCTTCACCATTTTCAATATCATTACTGAAATTGGTAAGCTGCTGGTATATCACGTCCATAAGTATGCCATAAATATCATTCTGGCGTTGGGAATAAGCTGCATTTCCTATCCTCACAGGCTTGGAGCCCATATATCCCGAAAGGTGGTCCAGGGTTTCCTCAGTCAGTTTCTTTTCGCCATTGATGCCATACATGATTTGCAGTTTTTCATCTTTATCAGGTATTAGGTTGATAATAAATTTCAGGTAATCATGGGCCATCTCATGATGCCCCAGCTCATGGACTACCTTGACTACCATGGAAGCATCCCGGATCCAGCAGAAGCGGTAATCCCAGTTACGGACCTCACCGATAGTTTCTGGCAGGGATGTAGTGGCAGCAGCCAATACTGCACCAGTCTTCTCATAACTCAAAAGTTTAAGAGTGATGGCGCTTCGGGAAATCTGACTGTTGTATTTACCGTAGGATGTCGTGCGGTCGCTCCAGTTGAGCCAGTAGGTCTTGGTACGCTCGAATTCCAGGCTTACCTTATTAAAGGTGGGGGTGAATATCTTCTCATTATAGCCCAAAAGGAAAAAGCCATCATTTACCAGCCTAATTTCCCCACCGGTTACTATTTCCTCCTTATTGAAATTTGTGTATAGGAACAGTGAATCGAATTTCTTCGTGTTAGTTACACTGATAATGAAGTCTTCTTTCACATAGCTTCTGGTATCATCAAGGGCATACTCTAATTTAGGATCGTATTTAACACTAAAGACCGGTGATCCTGAAAGTTTTCGTATATACCTTATAATTTCAGGAGGGGAATGGTAGACACCATTTTCTTTGCGGTAGCGGGCATGAAATCATTGACTTCAAAGGCATCGTTTCCATTATTGAAGGTTGTGGTCAATATGGCAGTATTTTCGAGATACAGTTGTGTAACCTTATAATCGGGAGTGGTATTTATTGCAAAGCTTCCACCGACAGTATCATCCAAAAGCCTAGCAAAAACGGATGAGGAATCGAACTCGGGAAGGCAGCACCATTCGATGGATCCCTTCTCGGAAACCAATGCTGCACTGCGGCAATTGCCAATGATGCCATAATTTAAATTAATCATAAAGTATTGAGATAGATAGGTTATAGGGCTATAATTATTTAAATTTACAAAAAACGTCTTACTAATCCAAACCTATTTAGATGAATAAAACTATTATAGTCTCCAACCGCCTTCCCGTAGATCTCCGATTCCAAAACAACACCCTGATAGCTAAGCCAAGTATTGGCGGACTTGCCACAGGCATGAAATCGGTACATTCGCAAGGCAATGGGATCTGGATAGGCTGGTCAGGACTTACGGAAGAAGAAATAACTCCTGGACAGGATGCAATGGTGGACAAGGCCCTGTACAATGAGAAATGCATCAGGGTGCCCCTCACAGCACAGGATATAGAGAATTACTATTATGGCTTCAGTAATAAAGCACTCTGGCCGCTGTTCCATTACTTCCAGTCGTATACCCAATTTGAGCTGGCGCATTGGGAGTCTTATAAGGAGGTCAACCGGAAATTTGCCGATGTTGTTATCAAACATGCAGCGGAAGGAGATACGGTATGGGTACACGATTACCAGCTTTTGCTGCTCCCTGAGATGATAAGGCAAAGCCGCCCTGACCTAACCATAGGCTTCTTTTTACACATTCCTTATCCCTCGTATGAGCTTTTCAGAACCTGTTCCTGGCGTGATGAGCTGCTGAGGGGAATGCTCGGTGCTGACCTGATAGGCTTTCATACTTATGATTATGTTAGGCATTTCATATCATCAGCTTCCCGTATTGCAGGACTGGAGATACAGTTCAACGAGATATCTTATGGGGACCGCACCATAAAGATTGATTTTTTCCCAATGGGAATCGATTACCAGCGCTATCATGGCGCTGCCCTTGAGCATGCTGCAAGGCCGGAGGAATCCAAGTCGGAGCTGATGCGCAACATCGAGCAGCACAATACTTCTTATGCTGATGGTAGGCTGGTGCTATCAATCGACAGGATGGATTATACCAAAGGCATACCCAACAGAATAAAGGCATTTGAATATTTCCTTAATAAATACCCCCAATACATAGGCAAAGTACGCCTTGTGATGCTTGCGGTCCCCTCACGGGAGAATGTACCGCAGTACCAACGGCTAAAAAGGGAAACCGATGAGCTGGTTGGCCGCATCAACGGCCGCCTGGCTACAGTGAACTGGACACCAATTTGGTATTTCTACCGTTCCATGCCTTTTGATGACCTTATCGACTTATACGTTGCCTCTGATGTAGCGCTTATCACCCCGACAAGGGATGGGATGAACCTGGTGGCTAAGGAATATGTAGCCACCAGGACCGACGGCCAAGGTGTACTCATCCTGAGTGAGATGGCAGGGGCCTCAAAAGAATTGCATGAGGCCCTGCTGGTCAATCCCAATAATTTTGAGCAGGTAGCGGATAGCCTTAAGTATGCCCTTGAGATGCCGCTGGAGGAACAAAGGTCGAGGCTGGATGCGCTTCAGAAGCGACTATCGCGCTATAATGTTGAGCGATGGGCAGCAGCATTCATGGATTCCCTACGTGCAACAAAGAATGTTATCGCTGTTTCCCCTTCAAAAAGGCTGGAACTGCATCATCTAAATGAAATATATTCCCTTTACCAGAAAGCAACTAATAAATTGCTGCTGCTGGATTATGATGGCACATTGGTAGGATTCAGAAATCTACCTGCTGAGGCCAGCCCCGATTCCCAGCTCTATGCGCTGCTTGATTCTCTGGTTGCTAATGAAAACACTGAAATTGCCATTATAAGCGGACGCGACCGCGCTGGGTTGGAAGGATGGTTTGGGCATAAGGACTATACCCTTATTACCGACCACGGCGTATGGCTTCGCAAGAAGGGAGAGGGCTGGATTAGCCTCGAGAGGCTTAAGAACGATTGGAAAGAAAAAATCCGCCCAGTAATGGAGGGTTTTACCGACAGCACACCCGGCACTTTTGTGGAAGAAAAAGACTATTCCCTGGCATGGCATTATCGCCGTGCCGATCCTGACCTGGGCAGCCTGCGGACAATGGAGCTAAAGCATGTTCTTAATACAATGCTTTCCAATAATTCGCTGTCAGTGCTGGAAGGGAACAAAGTGCTTGAAGTCAAGAGCAGTAATGTGAATAAAGGACGTGCAGCGGCCAAGCTCACTTCGGAAAATAGCTATGATTTTATAGTATCAATAGGGGATGACTGGACAGATGAGTACATGTTTGAAGAGCTCCCCGAGACCGCATACACCATCAAGGTTGGAACCCAAAAGACTGCAGCACGTTATTTTGTAAATGATACCCGGGAGGTGCGCAAAATCCTTGAAAGGCTGGCTAATTAAAAGCAGGGATTAGCTGTTTTTAGGTTTCGCTTTACTTGTCCGATATTACTGTAATGCGTATTTTTGCAGTTATGGCAAAGCTCATCAACTTCAGGATTTTCGCACATTTTTTCCAATCGTCCTCAGCGGGAGGCATATTGCTGCTAATTTGTGTTGTACTATCGCTATTAATCGCCAATATAGGGCTTGCTGAAGGCTTCGAGAACTTACTGAATCATCCTTTGGGATTTGATACAGGAGGGTTGCACCTTCGTTATCCGATCTTGCTATGGATCAACGATGGCCTTATGGCTATATTTTTCCTGCTGGTTGGACTTGAGATAAAGAGAGAAATTGTGGAAGGGGAACTCTCTTCTTTTCAACAAGCCTCACTTCCGGTGCTGGCTGCCATAGGCGGGGTTGCCGTGCCTGCGCTAATTTATTCCTTTTTTAATGCCGATGCTGCAACATCCAAAGGCTGGGGCATACCCATGGCTACCGATATCGCTTTTGCCCTTGGTATCCTCTCTCTCCTTGGAAACAAGGTACCCACCGGGCTGAAGATATTCCTTGCCGCACTTGCCATTGTTGACGACCTGATTGCCATTTTGGTGATTGCCCTCTTTTATTCTTCTGAGCTGCATTTCAGCTATCTTGGTTACGCCGGGGTTGTCTTTGCTCTTTTGTTTGTATTCAACCGTATGGGCATCAAAAATCTTTTTTTCTATATCATCCCTGGTATGATCATGTGGTACCTGATCCATCATTCCGGAATCCATGCTACAATAGCAGGTGTACTTACTGCTCTAACCCTGCCAACTAATGAAGAAGATTATGATTCGCCCTTAGAAAAACTGGAGCATGCCCTAACGCGTCCGGTCAATTTTATCATCATGCCCATATTTGCCATCGCTAATACCAATATAACCTTTGAAACCGGTATGGTGGACGGTTTGGCAGGAAACCTCGGACTTGGGATACTTTTGGGATTATTCCTTGGAAAGCCGATAGGTATTTTCCTGATGTCCTGGCTATCGGTAAAGACGAAGGTGTCACAGTTGCCTGAGGGGACAAAATGGCCTCACGTACTGGGATTAGGCCTTTTAGGGGGAATAGGCTTTACCATGTCCATTTTTATAGCCCTGCTTTCTTTTAGTGACACAGCACATCAGACCGAGGCCAAGTTTGCGATTCTTGTTGCTTCTGTGCTATCGGGTATGGCAGGCTTTATGTTGTTGAGCCTTTACAATAAAAAGAAAAAAAGGACAGACCCAAAATGATAGGTAGGTGCTACTTTTTCCTAAAAAGCGCTATATCTTTAAGCGTTAAGCGCTGGTTAAGCCAGCTGCGTAACTTTTCCTTCTCTCTATCGCTAAGGTCTTCCTTTGCCTCATAGAGTACGGCAGTTATAGCTACGACGCTGTCCTTGGCAGTTGCCATGTCATGGTGGGAAACCGACAGCGAAATCACTTGCGGAAATAAGATATTTGTTTCCCTGAGCAGCCTACCATTGTCGTAGTTATGCTCTGAGAGCTTTTTTTCGAGCTGCATAATTTTCACATCTTTTTCACTGAGCTCATTCTCACTGTTTTTCATCTGGCTGAGTATATCGCCCTTAAGGGCTCTAAACCTGTCGGTGGAGTCCTGCCGAATGATAAGCTTGGTCCCTTTAAGGTATTTGTTCGCTTGTAGAAGACTGTCCAACCGGTGAATTTCCGGCTCACCAAACTGGTGGGATAGGAAGGCCAGTTCAATTTTCTTTTTGCCACCGTTGAATCCTGTCTTTTTGTAGATGACAGTATACCCTTTTGAAATGAATTCATTTTCTATAAAAAGCTCCGTATTTTTTTTGAACTGCTGTTCCCGGTAAAGGGAATAGGCAAGGTAGCTACTGGGAACCAGCATGGCAATGATGAGGATTGTGATCTTTACCTGTTTCTGATGCCGTTCATTCACCTGTTTCTTTGCGGAATAGTTCAGGTATTTGATGATAAGGAAAGTGGCAATCCCTATGAAAACGCAATTTATGCAATACAAATAAAAAGCCCCAAAAAAGTAGGTCCATTGCGCTGTGGCCAATCCGTAGCCGGCTGTGCAGAGAGGAGGCATGAGCGCCGTTGCAATTGCCACGCCCGGTATTGGGTTGCCTTTTTCACTGCGGGTTACCGCAATCACACCAACAATGCCACCGAAAAATGCAATTAGTATATCGTAAATATTTGGGGCTGTTCTGGCAAGAAGCTCAGACTGCACATCCTTGAATGGGCTGATGGCGAAATAAATGGTAGACACTGTAAGGCTTACAAATGTCGCATTCATGAGGTTACGCAGCGATTTTTTGAGCAGGGTAAAATCATAGATACCTAGTGCAAAACCGGCCCCGACAATCGGCCCCATTAATGGAGATATAAGCATGGCACCTATGATGACGGCCGTTGAATTGACGTTTAACCCTACTGAAGCCACAATTATTGCACAGGCCAGTATCCAGAGATTAGCACCTTTAAACGTGATATTATTGCGGATGCTCTCCAAGGTTTTTTCCCTATCATCTTCTCCTTCATGCAAATTCAAAAAAGCGGCAATTTTTTTCATAGTGTTAGATTAGTTGCACAATATAATAAAGACGCGTTTAACACTAAGATAGGTAAATTTATATACTTTGGTGGTACAATACAAATCATAAATTACGGCTACTGTCATAGATGATAGAAAGGTAACCTATGAGGTAGCCCAAATGTGTTCGTAGAGATTTCTCTTTAAATGAAGTTTTTTAAGCAGGATTTTAATATTTTAAAGACTTCCGTCCGCTCGAAATATCTAAGCAGGCGAAACTCACTCGAATTGAATTATACTTTTTTTCCAAGAAGAAAGCTACTGCTATCACAGGATGATTAAAATAAACAATTATGGATCTTTATAATCAAATCTTAAGTTTGTTTTTCCTTGCTATTCCAATAGTGTGTATTGCGTGAACTATTACTCAAGAAGAAGTTTTCAGGGAACCTAGGGAGTTCTGTATTAAGCGGAGCAAAGTTTCTTCATCTCTTTTTACTCGAAAGTTTTTCTATCTCTTTACATGTGAATATTGTTTCAGCCACTATGTAACTGTATTTTTTCTTTTTTTTACGGATTTTCATTTATTACTTTCTGATTGGCGTGGTTATATTATTGCAGGATTCGCTTTAGTTTTCGTAGCAAATTTTTATATGAGCTTGTTTGCTTTATTACGCCAGGCTATAAAAAAAGAGAAAACGGAAATTAAAGTTATGGAAAATGAAGAAGATCAGTTAAAATAAAATTTGAATTGTCAAGAAAGTGATTTTTAAAAAACGATTAACTGGTAGCACGAGTTTTTAAATCTTTGTTTTATTTCTATTCTAACTTGACAAATTCGACAGAGCCGAAGGCAATGACATTAATTAACAAATTTCATCGAAGATGTGCTATTTTAACATACATATTGAAATTATTTAAAAGTTAAGTAATTTTAGATTAAACTTGCTTAACCTAAACTTCAATGCCATGCACTTTTTTACCCCCTTAAAGCTATTGACTCTTCTTATTTTTTTTATTTCATATTCCACATTTTCACAAGATAAGGTGAGTACAAGTAGTGAAGGGGATAGACTTATCCAAAACGGATCGATTGAATACATGAAGGGTAACTATATAGGAGCCTTGGAATATTATACCAAAGCGGAGTTGTTAATTGATCAACATGAATATAAAAAACTATTTACAGTAAAAAACACTATTGGTATATGCTACGGTTATCTATCTAATTATGGTGAGGCATTAAGTATTTATAGTGAAGCACTAAAAATTGCAGAAGATAACAAGTTAATAGAAGATCAGATAAATGTGATGTGTAATATAGGGATACTTTATTCGTCCGAATACGATTATAAAAGCGCTATCAGCATGTATGAAAAAGCAATGATAGTTGCTTACAGCATTAATTCTGATTATTCGAAAACACTGCTTGCAATAAACATCTCTGATATTTACAATAAATTAGGCGATTATAAGAAGGCTCAATTTTACTTAAAATCGGTAGAAACATTAAAGAAGTCTGAAAGATTCGAACAATTTTATAAAATTAATTATGCTGAAAGCTTTTTAATAGAAGGTAAGGTTTCTGAAGCATATCAGATAATGAAGCAACTTGAAAAAGATGTAAATCGTGATGATTTAGCTTGTTACATCTGTCTTGTCGAACTTCTTTCCAAAATATATAGTAAGCAGGATAATAATGACACGGCTATAGCATACGCGAACAGAGGAGTGCATAATGCTACGAATGTCAACGATAAAATCAATCTGTACAATCACCTTTCTGCACTATACACAAAAAAAAGACAGTACGATACAGCATTAAAATACAAAGATTCAGTAATAATAGCAAAAGATTCGGTATCAGTCTTAATTAACAGGGGCTTATTCGAAAGTAATAAGGTAAAACTAAAAGTTCAGGAATATCAGGATGAGATTAAATCAAAAACCGAAAAACAACAAAAGCAGTATTATATATTTATAGTTTCAATTGTAATAGTATTACTCATTTCGTTTGTAATTTATCGTGGGTTAAAGCATAAAATTACACGACAGGCGCAGGAAAAAATTATTTCAGACAAGCAGCAGCAAATTATCAATCTAGAATTAGATAACCTAAAAAATAATATTGCAGAGAAAAACAGGAAGTTAAGTACAAAGGCATTATATCTTTCAGGCCGTAATGAGCTTATTGAAGAGGTTATGAATGCACTTTCTAATATTCCCGAAGTGACAGGTAATAAGAAGGTTGCTGAATATATGAAAACTTTGAAAGGCTACCTCAAATCGGATACTGAGTGGGATGAGTTTATTTCCTATTTTGAGCAGGCTAATCCAAACTTCATAAAGACACTTTCTACAAGGCATCCAGAATTGAATTCAGCCGACATACGATTTATATGTTATATATTAATGAACCTTGACATCAAAGAAATTAGCACCATATTTAATATTACTGTTAATGCTGCAACCAAAAGAAAGCGTCGTATTAAAGAAAAAATGGAAATTGACAAAGACGATTCACTATATGAATATCTAACAAAGATAGTTTAGTAAGTATTTGATAATAAGTTGTTTATTAATGTAGGCTTAAAATTTCCCTTCCGAAGGCTTAAAATTTCCCCGTACTTTTCGTTGATTTTTATTCAATATAGCAACATTTGTGTTTATAACGACTAACAAATATAAACATGAAAAAAAATTTACATTCATTTATTCTTTTAATGCTGCTTAATAGCTGCTTCTTGCTACAGGCACAATGGCACAATGGACTATGGACGGAGAAACAAGCGTATAACTGGTTTTTTTGTAAAAATGCGGGGTTAAATTTTGAGCAGATACCTCCGGTTCCTCTTCCTGATAGTCAAGTAGATTTTCTTACTCTTTATAATCAAGATAATCAAAATCAATTCTATGAGGCGGCTACTGGGTCATCTGTTATGTCAGATTCCGAAGGAAACCTGCTGTTTTATACCAATGGGAATACAGTATGGAATAGAAATCATCAGGTGATGATTAATGGTACGGATTTAATAAGTGGTGGATCGGGCAAGCAAAATAATATAATTGTACCCGCTCCGGGAAATCCTGATAAATATTTTATTTTTTCAATTAAAAATGCCAATCTCTATGGTTTAAAATTTCCATTTCCAGTGGGGCATAATTATAATGACCCTAAAGTGGTATATACTGAAGTAGATATGTCTTTGGATAGTGGTATAGGTGGTGTTACAGGTAATAAAAATGTTCTTTTAGCAGGTAGTGATCAACCCGCTTATGCAAATATTTCAGCTACTTATCATTCTGATGGTCATCAGATATGGGTAATGATGCATGGACAATATAATAATGAATATTTAGCTTACCTGGTTTCTGATACAGGGGTTAGTATGACTCCAGTAGTAAGTGCCATTGGGTTTTCAACTGGCACTGGATTTGCGGACGGTATGACACAAATGAAATTTTCTCCAGACGGAACCAAGATTGTAAAGTCGTGTCTTTTATATGATGATCAAAAAAATGTTGAAGTTTTTAATTTTGATAAAACTACAGGTAAGATTACAAGCCTCCTAGTATCTATAGGACAAGAACAATTTATGAATGATGGAGAATTTGCTGGTGCTCAAGGACTTGAGTTTTCACCTAACAGTAAACTACTTTACATGGCGGGTGTAACATCAGGTATTGTTAAACAGTATAATCTTGAAGCGGGAGATCAAGCTGCTATTAAAGCTTCTGGTATTTCATTAACTGGCTCGGAAGATCCTTTACAATTTAATCATTATATGCAGGTTGCTCCCGATGGGAAGATTTATGTAGCATATTCAGAAGAGCCTTTTGGAGGTTATGGCTTTCCAATGGCTCTAAGTACAATCAATGTTATAGACTTTCCAAATAACGTAGGTATAAGCTCTGGTTTTCACTCAAATGCGATTGATTTAGGTAGTGGTAAAAGCGGCCATAGTTTTCCTAGTTTTATACAAGATTATTTTGCTTCGGGTATTTTATACGATGAAGGAAAATGTCCAGGAGAAGGAGTGAGTTTTTCGACTTTGCGTATACCGGGCATTGAAAGCATCGTTTGGGATTTTGGTGACCCTGCCAGTGGAGCCGATAACTCATCGACAGATTTAGAGCCGGTACATGTGTTCAATATTGCAGGTATTTATACAGTAACGGCTGTAATTACAAGTAATGGTGCACAGCAAACAGCCATTACCAAAGCATATATTATAGTTCCCGATGCCATGGTACCGTCAGCCAATGATCTTACAAAATGTGCAGATAACACGGGTACTGCAACATTTGATCTTACAACGCTTGATGCTATTATCCTTGCCGGACAAAGTGCTGAAAAATATACAGTTACTTACTATGCCTCATCTGAAGATGCAGGAACGGGCAATGCTATAGTAAAACCCAACGAACTTGTAACTGGTGGGCAGGTAATATATGCGGTAGTAACGAATACCACAACAGGATGCATAACCATGATTGAATTTAGCTTGGTGGTAAATCCACTACCTGTAGCTGGTAATACCGCACAAAATATGGAATTGTGTGGCAATATTTCCTCTAAAGCTGTTTTTAATCTTACACAGCAAACCTCAGCTATACTTGATGGGCAAGATCCTGTAGAATTCAGTGTCCTTTATTATACTGATGCAGGCCTTACAAATCAAATTCAGCAACCTGAAGCATTTGAATCGGGCGGGCAAACTATTTATGCAACTGTAATTAATAATGCAACTGGCTGTACAGCATTGGCAGTCCCGCAGTTCGAAATTATTGTACTACCGCTACCGACTCTTCCCGAAATTACAACCTTCTATGGTTGCTCTCCTTTCGACCTTATCACAATGTCTGGTGAACCGGAAGAGGGTACTGTTTATAGCTTTCATACCAGTGAGGAAGATGCTGTAAGTAATATGAATGCCATAATAACCCCTGATAAGTATATAGTGCAACATCATACAGGTAGTGTTTACATAAGAGCGCTTAATAATGAAGGGTGTATACATGTTGGAGAGTTATTATTAAAGCCCGGAGATTGTTTTATACCGAGGGGGATTTCACCTAATAATGATGGTATGAATGACTCTTTCGATCTTTCAGGTTTTGATATAAAATTCATTACGATCTTTAACCGTTACGGACAGGAAGTATATAGTAAAAGCAATTACATAAATGAATGGATAGGCCAATCTAATAAAGGAGATGAGCTACCGTCAGGAACCTATTATTATATGATAAAGAATGGGGAGGGAGAAGATAAGACAGGTTGGGTTTATATTAATAGACAAGAATAATATGTATTACAATATGGCCGGTTATAATTATAACCGGCCAAAATTAATTTAATAAGATGATTATGAAAGAAATAAAGTTCTATCCAATGTCACAGAAACCAACGCCAGATGAAAGTGATGACAGTTTTAGTAAAACGGTTATAGTGTATGGAGAAAAGGATACTGTAGTAGGTTTGGGGTATTATGATTTTGAGACACAGGAATGGCTTCATTTTAATCATAATAGTTTTTTGTTGAAATGCTGGTGCTATCTTCCGGCTCCAAAATTTGAAAAAGATATAAGCTGGGAAATAATTGCGCCCAAGGGTTATAAAAAATCTTTATTTTAGAAACTATGTTAAAGAAGGTTATATACTTGCTTTTCGTGTTTAGTGTATCGGTTTTCGCACAAAAAGAAGGAGCTAATTGGTATTTTGGAAATGAAGCAGGAATCAGTTTTATTTCCGGTACACCTGTAGCGCTTACTGATGGACAATTGAGCCAACTAGAAGGATGTGCTACCATTTCAGATAGCGATGGCAATTTGGTTTTCTACACCGATGGAGTGTCAGTTTATGGTGCCGACCATCAAATAATACTAACAGGCCTATTGGGTAGCCAAAGTAGTACCCAGTCGGCAATTATAGTGCCAGCCCCTGGTAGCTCAGATAAATACTACATATTTGCTGCCGATGTTGAGGGAGGGAGTAATGGACTGACATATTCAGCGTTAGATTTTGGCTCGGGAGGGGGTTTTATGAATATACAGCTTGCTACTCCTGCCACTGAAAAGCTGACTGCTACCTATCATGCAAACGGAGAAGATATTTGGGTTATTGGACATAGTTTACAAAACAACACATTCTTATCTTTTCTAGTTACAGCATCCGGTGTTAGCATGGTGCCACAGGAATCTAATGCAGGAGTTATACACTATTCTGCTGGAGGCTTGGGAGCTATTGGTTATATGAAAGCTTCTCCAAATGGGAAAAAAATTGCAGTTGCAAAACTAGCTGGGCCTGGCATTACGCAACTTTTTGATTTTGACAATGCTACGGGTGTTGTATCCAATCCAATTAATTTAAATACTTATGCCAGCTACGGGGTTGAATTTTCCCCAGACAGTAAGGTAGTGTATACTACTTCTACAGGGTATTTTACTTCCCCTATTTACCAATATGATATTACATTGGAGACTGAAGTAGATATTCAGTTATCACAAGTTTGTATAACACCTGGGATATATAATTATGCAGCTTTGCAGTTAGCTATAGATGGAAAAATTTATGCCGCATCGCCAGGGGGAGAAAGTATTAGTGTTATCCAAAATCCTAATGAATTAGGGATGGCTTGTAATTTTCAACAAAATGTGGTGAGTTTGGGAGGAAAAACATGTAGCTATGGTCTTCCTCCATTTATTCAAAATTATTTTCAATACGAACTAGGTTTTAAAAATTTTTGTGCCAGACAACCTACGCAGATGGAAATTGTAACCCGCTCCACAGTAGCTACAGCCAGTTGGAATTTTGGAGATC
>RCUH01000302.1_pt1 | contig 58209 bp, 41 predicted proteins | sample 2166191 | NCBI WGS metagenome assembly RCUH01 (sample SAMN09932848, study PRJNA488358) | compost metagenome | feature: garden; material: soil; isolation source: compost soil in an enriched community after 214 h of incubation | place: Germany: Experimental Botanical Garden Goettingen | collected... | reverse complement strand
CCACAAAGCTAATAAAAGGGTAAAGGCGCTATTGCACATGGCTGCTATTGCTTCATCGATAAGTGGCGATATGAAGCGGTATTTTGGACGAAAGACAGCGAAGGGCAAAAATAAAATGAGTGTGGTCAATGCGTAAGAAAAAAACTGATCCAGCGCCTATTCAGCTGTATAAGGGAGGATAGGCTCTATCGGCCAAGAGACGAAAGAAGTATTGTTCCGCTAATTGTTGGAGAGCCAAACCAGCCATTTTCAATAATTGTTTAGCTATAATACTTTTTTCTGAACCAGAAAGCAAGGTTTACCAATGCAATTAGTGCAGGTACCTCGACCAATGGCCCGATTACACCAACGAATGCCTGACCGGAATTGATACCAAAAACTCCGATGGCTACTGCTATGGCCAGTTCGAAGTTATTTCCAGCAGCAGTAAAGGCAATGGAGGTGCTCTGCGAATAATCGGCACCCATCTTTTTCCCTGCAAAAAAGCTGACGATAAACATAATTGCGAAATAGATGACCAGCGGAATGGCAATGCGGACTGCATCTATCGGTATCTGTACAATAAGTTCGCCTTTAAGGCTGAACATCACCACAATGGTAAAAAGTAGGGCAATCAAAGTTATTGGTGAAATAAATGGTACATATTTTTGCTGGAACCATTGCTCACTTTTAAGTTTGATCAGGGCATAACGGCTGATTATCCCTGCGGCAAAGGGAACACCCAGGTAAAGACCTACACTTTTTGCAATTTCGTAAATAGTAATGTTTACCGCCAGTCCTTCAATACCAAATAGCGGTGGAAGTAAGGTAATAAAAACATAGGCATAAACGCTATAGAGCAATACCTGAAATATACTGTTTAGTGCAATCAGACCAGCTGCATATTCTCTATTTCCATCTGCCAGTTCATTCCATACCACCACCATTGCAATGCAACGGGCAAGACCGATCAGTATCAGTCCGACCATATATTCGGGGTAATCCTGTAAAAATACTATGGCCAGTATAAACATGAGTGCTGGACCGAAGATCCAGTTCAAGGCCAGCGAAGTACCCAGCACCTTAGTATTGCGGAATACTTCGCTTATTTTTTCATACCTTACCTTGGCCAGCGGTGGGTACATCATCAGTATCAGCCCAATGGCCAATGGAATATTGGTTGTACCGCTGGAAAAAGAATTGATGAAACCTGCTGAGGACGGAATAAAAAAACCAGTTAATACACCAATGGTCATTGCCAGAAAGATCCACAAGGTTAGATAACGTTCTAGAAACCCTAATTTTTTACGTTCTACCGCAGGGGCGCAGTTATTAGCCGACATATTTATTTTATTTGTGAGAAGACGTAAAACATTTCGGTTGCAATCTGCAAACTTCTTTCCTGATACTTTTCTGCCTGTTGTGGTGTATGATCAAATGCCTTTGGGTCATCAAACGTTATTGGGATACGCTTTTCAGCTCCTGCAATGAATGGACATCCACCGTCAGCTTGTGAGCAGGTCATTATTGCCACGAATTCGCCTGAAGGGTTGAATTCATGGTCATAGGCCTTTGAAAAGCCAATCACAGGATGTTCATTCTCACTATATTTTATGGCATATACTGCATTACTTCCTTCGGCAATAACCTGTACCTTAAAACCCGTTTGTCTTAACGTTTCCGCAACTACAGGAAACAGGGCAGTAGCTTCGGTACCACCTGAATAGCAAACCACATTTTTAATGCCATAATAGGCTGCTGCTGTCTGCGCCCAAACCTGTGATAGGTGGCTTCTACGTGAATTGTGTGTACAGATAAAATTAAGGCGTACCTCACTGTGATTACAGTGCTTGGCCTGAATATAGTCGACTAGTGGCTTTAATATCGCTTTACGATCTGCGGTGATGCTGTCAAATTTGAAAGTGCCGGCCAGAATTTCAAGTTCCTGAAAAAGTTTTGTATTCATTTATTTATTGGGATTAAAAATTAGCAGCAGCCTCCACCTGGGGTACAGGTTGAAGCTGAAGCCAGGTTTACCATTTCAACTTTTTGCTTTTCGGCAGGAATACCACATTTGTCCATCGCAAGGCAAGCGGTTTTCTTGGACAGTAAAAGAAAGTTTTCTCCATCAAATCCCAAATCATACTTGCCAATGGTTTCTGCCTGATATTCCACTTCAATCTCCAGATCTTCCATTCCCAAGACCTTTTCCGAAAGTGAAATGATATGGATTAATTTTCCAGCCTTTAGGCGGTGTTCATAATCATCGGCGTCCCATAACTGGAAATTAGCTACTTTTTCATGGCGTACGGTTCCACCGCAGTCGATAAAGTCCTTTGTGATAATTCCGACCTCCGTTACATGGAAATGTTCTGGCACCGAATTGCCGTTTTCCAATTTAAAATTCACTCCTTCAGCCGTAGCAAGGATTTCTTTTATTTCTGATAGTTTCATGATTAGCTATTAATAGCATTATTGCAATTTAACGATTGATATGGGTAAAAAAGGTTAACAGCAGGTAGTTTCGCCTTTATACGAAGCCAAAAATCCACCAAGTTGTGCTTCCAACAGTTTCCAGGTCTTAGGGTTGATGCAATAGCAAACGCTTACACCTTCTATTGTTCCCTGTATGATACCAGCTAATTTCAATTCCTTCAAATGCTGGGAAATGGTTGCCTGTGCCAATCCAAGCTCACCCACCAAATCGCCACAAATGCAGGTATTGGATATGACTATCCTTTGTAGGATAGCAATACGTGCAGGGTGTGCAATTGCTTTCAGCAATTTGGAAAGCTGGTTCTGCTCGTCTGTAAATATTTCTGATCTTGTAAGTCCCATAATTATGTATCGCAATATTACGATGTAATTATGAGAATGCAAAATATATTTGTTTTTTACTTGGTTCTACCAGAAATAATTAAATCTTTTGATGGGCTCGGAAAATCAGGTTCATATGTCAATGATATTAATTCAATGGTATTTCTGCAAGCTAGACGCATGAATATAAGCAACATCATAAATATACCTGCCAAAGAATATTCCCTCATCAGTTCCCTGTAGCTATTTAAGATGGCCGATTTGGACAGGAAGTCTATAAGTAGATCCTGATGGTCTACTAAAGATAAGTGCCAGGTGATAGGTCTGTGCAAAGTTGGAGCCAATGGCAGCTCCTGTAACTGCGATGGGGCTCTCTAGCCCTGCAGAGCGTCCTAGACCTATTGTAATAGCACTCACTCTGTACAATCTGCGAATACATTTTTACATGTGAAACAATACTCGAATTTCTTGCGATTTCGTAAAGTATGGCTCCAATTCTCTTACGATCCCGTCCTTTGTAAACGTAGACCACTACCAAGATGGTGAGAACTATGCCGATAAGGGGACAGCACGTAAAAAAGTATTTGGTATTCTAGGTGTATATTTTTCGGTGATCAGGTAATGGATATGATGTACCAGCGTTTTTAGTAAAACACCGGCAAGGCCTGCTGTGGTTCCCACTAAAATTCCAGAAAGCATTAAAAACTGGTTAAGGTTGAGACTGCTCTTGAGCCAAAAGAGCAGTATTACATAGCTTTTGACCTTTTTAAGCCCTTTTTTTTAATATCTCTTTTGAATTTTAGAAAGCTGTAAGATTGTTTTTCTGATCAATTCTCAAAACTGGCCCTATTTGGAAGTTAGACTAATTGTTATCGGTTAGCTGGAAATCAAAAACTGATGTAAAACTAAAAAAATATAAGCAAAGACAGATTAGTTTAAAGTATGTGTTATTCCACCGAGCAGTTTGTAATTATAAATTATGCTCATAATGGAGATTGGTAAAATTACTCTTTTACTCTATTGAAGAAAGTTTTCATTGTTACAGTTCACTGAAATGGTATGCTTCTGATAAATGTAAGAGGCCGTCAGACTATTGGGTTGAAGCCTTAATGATAAGTCCTTTTTATGATTAGATATATACAACTGGAACTGATAGATGAGATAGAAAGAAATAATAATTTTAAGCTTTAATGGGATTTTTTTCGGTTTGTTGCTCTTCATTATAAACTAATGATTGAAGCTATGAACAGATTGAAAAGTACAATTTTTATTTATGCCTTGTGCTTGGGTAATTTATGGAGCACTTTCACTTTTTCGCAACAACCAGACTTTGTAGGTAAGAGTTTTAATGCTGCTGCACCACTATATGATAACCTATTAGCAAAGACCGCTGGCAATTTTAAAGACTATCCTCATTCGCTCTATGAAAATGGAGAACTAAAATACTTGCAGATTGACGAATGGACCGGAGGCTTTTGGCCTGGTGCTTTATGGTACATGTATGAGTTTACCAAAAACGAAAAATGGAAAACCGCAGCCTTGGCCTGGACAAATTCCTTGGAGCGCAATCAGTATAATACGGCACATCATGACATAGGCTTTATGATGTATTGCAGCTACGGCAATGCGCTTCGTTTTGTCAATGATGAAAGATATCCGAAGATACTGCTGCAATCGGCCAAATCGCTTTGTCAGAGGTATTCCCCCATAGTGGGAAGTATACAGTCCTGGAACAAAAGAAAATCAAAGGGCGACATCAATACCTGGGAATACCCGGTGATTATGGACAATATGATGAACTTGGAGCTTTTGTTCTACGCCAGTAAAATAAGTGGCGATACTAGTTTTAAACACATCGCCATTAAACACGCAGAGCAGACCATGAAAAATCACTTGCGAGCCGATTATGGTTCTTATCACGTCGTAAATTATGACCCTTTAACGGGTAAAGTGCTGCATCAACAAACGCTGCAGGGTTTTTCTGACGGATCTACCTGGGCTAGGGGGCAAGCTTGGGGTATTTATGGTTTTACCACCGTTTATCGTGAAACGAAGGACAGTCGGTTTTTAAAAACGGCAATGAAAATGGCCGATTATTTTATCGATCATCCAAACCTTCCAACAGATAAGATACCCTTTTGGGATTTCAATGTCGGGCAGGCTGGTTTTAGACCAGATTGGGATTATCAACCTGCTAAATTTGAAGAAACGCCTAGAGATGCATCGGCAGCTGCCATTGCTAGTGCCGGTTTATTAGAGTTAAGTACCTTTCTAAAAGGTGAACAACGGCAGAAATATTTTTACGCTGCAGTAGCGATTTTAAAAAGCCTAAGTACTGATAAGTATTTAAACGTTGATCATCAAAATCCGTATTTTTTATTAAAGCACAGTACTGGGAATTTACCTTCAGACCGTGAAATAGATGTTCCGCTTATTTACGCAGACTACTATTTTTTAGAAGCGCTCCTACGTTACCGACAAATTATAAAATCTTAGTTTGTTTTAAGCTCATCACGCTTGTTGGGGTTGGCACCCAAATCTATCGTTTTTGTTAAATCAAAAATATTAGATAGCTTTGATTGCGTACTGCATCAAGTAATGATTAAATCAACAGACAATAAATTAGATGACCAATATTTGTTAGCTCAAATGAGAGGTGATGACGAATCTGCCTTTCATTTGCTGTACGATAGGTATTGGGAGCAAGTTTATAATGCTGCCTACAAACGTTTAAAAGATGCCGACTATGCCAAAGATATTACACAGGATATCTTTTTACAGCTTTGGTCTAGAAGGAAGGAAATACAGATTGCCTTTGTACCGGGTTATCTTTACACCGCTGTACGCAATAATGTTTTTAAATGGATGGAAAAAGAACAGCGCTTTACGACCATTCCAGATTTATTGTTGTGTTTGGAAAGGGTAAGCGACCAAGCAGATGTAGAATTGCTGCGAAAGGAGTTTATATTGAAGTATGAAGCATTGGTGAACACCCTTCCTCCAGCGCAACAAGTTATCTTTAAGCTTCGTTTTCACGAAGAACTATCTACCAAGGAAATTGCCGAAAAGCTTAACATTAGCCGAAAAACAGTACAAAACCAATTGGGCAAAAGCGTTGGGCAGTTAAGGGATGCCTTAGACGTGCTATATCTCGTGGCGATGCTGCATCTTGCAAATTAATTTTTTTTCTTGTGGGAGTTTTCTGTTTTTGTAGGTCTTGATAATATAGGGCTAGGCTAAACTTTTGGCACAAAAAATAAAATGGATAAAAAAATATTCCTCGAAATTCTTAATAAATACAACCGAGGTAAGGCTAGTGAGCAGGAAATTGATCTACTGAACTCATACTATGATTTATTCGAAGTGGAAGACGATATTTTGGATAAAATGGACTTGGGGCAGAAACAGCAGTTAAAGCAGCAAATATTTACTGCAATCACTCCGCAAATTCCTTTGGTGGCTACAGCTAAAATAAAGCAATGGCATAGTCGTAAATGGTTGGCGGCTGCCGCAGTTTTGGTGGTGTTGTTTTCTGTAGGTATTTTGTTCCTTAAAAAGGAAGTTCCACGAGCCATAGTAGCTAAAAATGTACAAAAGCCCATGGTGATTAAACCAGGGACTAACCAGGCTACACTTACCTTGGCCGACGGCTCTACTATAGGCCTAAATGAAGGAGGTGAAGGTGTGATTGTGGCACAAACGGGCCTGCAGGTAGTTAAGAGTAGCGATGGAGAAGTAAAATACGAATCTAACGAAGAGCTGGTGCCAACCATCAATACCATTGCCACCCCTAGGGGCGGGCAGTACCAACTCGTTTTACATGATGGCACTAAGGTTTGGCTAAATGCACAATCTTCCATCAAATTCCCTACGCGTTTTGCGGGAGATGCCAGAATGGTAGCTATTACTGGGGAGGTTTACTTCGAAGTGGCAAAAAATAAAGAAATGCCATTTCAAGTGCGTACGCAAAACCAACAAATCGAAGTACTGGGGACACATTTTAACGTAAACACTTATACTGACGAACTGATGGAGAAAACTACTTTGATAGAAGGTAGTGTAAGGGTAGTGAAGTTAAAGAATGGTGCGCCAGAAGTAGGTTATGCCAAAATGTTAAGACCTGGACAAGAAGCCTCTTTAACTGGCGGAAGTTCATCGGTAACTGTGAATGCTGCAGACACAGATGCTGCCATTTCCTGGAAGAACGGGTATTTCAAGTTCGACAAGGCAGATATACAAACGGTAATGCGACAGGTTTCCAGGTGGTACGATGTAGATGTGAAGTACGTAGGGAAAATGAGCAATGACCTTTTTGTTGGGAAAATAAAACGTACCGAAGATATTACCGATGTGCTGAGGATCTTGCAAAGGAGCAAAATAAATACCACTATCAAAGAAAGAACAATTATTATCACCAATTAATCACTAACCAAAACCTAAACCAAACCTAGTATGAAAACATAACTACTTGTCATCACTAAATGGTTAGCAAACAAAAAACCGGATGTGCGGGAACACAACCGGTTTTGAAACTCCTCAGGGGAGCTTGTTTGGCTTAACCTAAATGCTGTGTAAAGAACCTTTATTCAAAAACCAAACTTAACAAAAGTATGCAAATTAATTTTTATGGTAAAATCCAGAAAAATGCCGGGTTTTATTCATCCAAAATGTTTCTAGTCATGAAACTCACGGTTGTTTTTATTTTCATCACTTGCTTTCACATTAGCGCAAAGAGCTACTCTCAAAGCATCAATTTATCAGGTAAGAATATTTCACTGGAAAAGGCCTTGACCGTGATCAGCGAGCAAAGTGGCCATTACCTGTTCTATAAATATAACGAAGTCAAAGAAGCGGCGCCGGTAACCTTAAGCCTAAAAAATGTGCCGCTAGCAAAAGCGCTCCAGGAAATTTTAAGGGACCAGCCCTTTACCTTTTCCATTGAGCAGAAAACCATCGTTGTTACCAAAGTGAAGTCCTCGGCAAAGTTCCTAGTACCCATAGATATTAGGGGTAAGGTATTGGGAGAGAAATCTCTTCCCTTGCCTGGGGCGGGCATTCGCGTAAAAAATGGAAGCCAAACGACAACTACAGATGGTGATGGTAATTTTAGCCTAAGAAACCTGCCTGAAAATGCGGTGCTGGTAGTGAGTTATGTAGGTTATCTAACACAAGAAATAGCTATTGGCAACAGAACTTCTGTTACCGTTACTTTGGTAGAAGATGCCGCTAATCTAAATACACTGGTAGTGGTAGGCTATGGTAAACAAGAGCGGAAAGATATTACTGGTTCTATCAGTTCTATCAATTCTCAAAAAATTAAAGACCAACCGGTAGTCAGTTTAGACAATGCTATGGCAGGCCAAATGGCTGGCGTGCAAGTTAGCCAGGCTACAGGTGCACCAGGAGGTGGTTCTACGGTTAGAATTAGGGGGGCAGGCTCTCTAAGTGCTGGCAATGAACCGCTATATGTAGTAGATGGGTTTCCGGTAACTAACGACTATAACCAAAGAAACAATCCTTTGGCTACTATTAATCCCGCTGATATTGATAATATTCAAGTGTTAAAAGATGCTTCGGCAACGGCGATCTATGGTTCAAGAGGGTCAAATGGTGTCGTGATCATTACGACGAAATCTGGTAAATCTGGTGCCTCAAAAATCGATTTTAGTTTGAACACAGGTGTTCAGCAGGTAGAAAGAACTTTAGAGGTATTAAATGCCAGTGAGTTTGCGACTTTTATCAATGAAACAAGAAATAATGCTTGGATAAATTCGGCTGCTGGCCGTTCTGCATCAGATCCAAATTCGGCCAGGTTAAATAACGTGATGTATCTGTTGCCAGCTGTATTTGCAAATCCTAGCGCTTTAGGTGAAGGCACCAATTGGCAAGATGAGATATTCAGAAACGCACCGATGAGTAACTATCAGGTGAACTTTTCTGGCGGTAACGAAAAAACCAAGTATTTTGTTTCTGGTGGATATCTCACACAAGATGGTATTGTTTTAAACTCTGATCTTAAACGTTACTCTTTTCGTGTAAATGTAGAATCTCAGGTGAATAAAATTGTCAAAGTTGGTGCGAACCTTACCCCAACTTATAATTTCTCTAACCAAAGTTTAGCTGAAGGAAACTGGCAAGCTGGTGGTATTATTCAATCTGCGTTGACAGCAGGCCCACATTTAACACCTTACAACGCCGATGGCACTTATGCGAAGATTACGGGTTTAGGACTTGGTACCAGTGAGGTAGATAACCCGGTGAAAATCGCCAGAGAGTATTTTCATCAACAAGGAAATATGAGATTATTGGGTACAGCTTTTGCCGAAGTAAGCATCATCAAGGATTTAAACTTTAAAGCATTGGTAGGTGCAGATATCCGGAATTTTAGAGAGCAAATTTTTAATCCGTCGGTAATTAACCCAAATAGCGTTAACGATACCAAGTTGGCTACTGCAAACAACAATACTTTGGAGACTAGAAATTGGCTGACTGAATTTACATTAAACTATAACAAGAAAATCAGAAAGCACTCGTTTGATGTCTTGTTAGGTTATACCATTCAACAAGAAAATATTGAGCTAAACGCCACAAGTGCAACCAATTTTCCTAACGACCAAATTAAAACGATCAGTGCAGCTGGTGCAATCTCTAGCGCAACTGCAACAAAAGAAGAGTGGGCATTATTGTCTTATTTAGGCCGCATCAACTACAGTTTCGATAATAAGTATTTGCTAACAGCAACATTCAGGACAGATGGTTCATCTCGTTTTGGCTTTAATAGCCGTTGGGGAGCATTTCCATCGGTTTCATTGGGTTGGAGAATTTCTGAAGAAAGCTTCATGAAAGATGTGAACTGGATATCTGATCTGAAATTGAGAACCAGTTATGGTCTGACCGGAAATAATTTTATCAGCAACTACGGCGCTATTGGCTTGACTGCTCCAGATAATTATGTTTTTGGCGCCAGCGGTGGAACAGTGGTTAACGGTATAAGGCTAGCTAATATTGGCAATGCCGATTTGAGCTGGGAGAAAAATAAGCAGCTGGACGTTGGTATAGAATTTGGTATCTTAAGAAACCGCGTTTCGCTTGGTATAGACTATTATAATAAAAGAACTTCAGATTTATTGTTGAACGTACCAACACCTACTTTAATAGGGTTCAGTAACGCTTTGCAAAATATTGGCGAAATAGAAAACAAAGGTTTCGAATTCACAGTAACCAGCAGAAATCTGCTGAATGAGTTTAAATGGAATACCGATATCAACTTTTCTACCAATAACATCAAAGTGTTGGCTTTAGGTCCAGATGGTTCTCGAATTTTAGCTAGACAAACCACTTTTGCAGCAGGAAACACACACATTACCGAGATTGGAGGTACACCGGGTGCCTTTTTTGGTTACAAAGTAGTTGGTGTGTTCCAAAATCAGAATGAAGTTAATACGCAACCTGGTTTTGTAAATGCAAGTGGGGTACCAACGGGTAAGCCAGGACAGTTAAAATTTGCAGATGTAAATGGAGATGGCGTGATCACTGCAGATGACAGAACAAATATTGGCAGTCCTTTTCCCGATTTTACATACGGCATGACGAACAGCTTTTCCTACAAAGGCTTCGATTTGGCCTTTACACTACAGGGAGTTCAAGGTTTTGAGGTTTTAAACGCAGCTCGTAGATTTTACGGAAACTACGCAGGTTCTTATAACGTATTAAAAAGTACAGCCAATGGTTGGAAATCTGAGAGTGACCGCGGAGATGGGGTAAGTCCACAAGTAGATCGTAATTTTAATGCCCTAGGCAATGCTTCGGTAATTAACAATGCTACTTCGGCATTTGTGGAAGATGGTTCTTTTTTAAGGATTAGAAATATCACTTTAGGTTATAATTTGCCAGCTGCTGTAGCTAAAAGCTTAAAAGTAGCTAATGCCAGATTAAGTTTTACCGTACAAAACCTACATACATTTACCAAGTACGAAGGCTACAATCCAGAAGTAAGTATAGAAGGTGCAAATCCTTTAATGCCTGGCGTGGATTCTGGGGGCTATCCACTTGCCCGTACATTTATGTTTGGTTTAAATTTTGGATTTTAATACAAGAATTGACATGAAACCATCCCGATTTATCGGAATAGATTCATCACAATTAAAGACAAATCATTAGGAGATGAAAAATATTAAAACAATATTAGCTACAACGGTAGTAGTTTTACTTTCTGCCAGCAGTTGTACCAAAGACTTTTTAGACCGTGCCCCAATTTCGCAGATGAATGGGAACAACTTCTATAAAACTGCCGATGATATGAAAAATGCACTTTCTTCGGTTTATAGTGGCCTGCAAACTGCCGGTCTGTACTATTCCTCTATGCACGTCATTGGGGATATGAGATCAGATAATACGGAAATTACCAATCCAAATGCGGGTTCTGATTTGGTGGCTATTGATAATTTTCAGAATTTGCCTACCACCTCTATCAGCAGCACCACTTGGGCCGGCCATTATCAGGCCATACAGTCGGCCAACGTCGTGATAGAGAAAATACAGGCAGTATCTATGGATGACAATCTAAAAGCTAGGTATGCCGCCGAAGCCAAGTTTTTGCGAGCGCTGATGTACTTTAACTTGGTTCGCATTTTTGGTGATGTTCCGTTGGTCGTAAAAGTAATCAATAGTCCGCAGGAAGGTTATGCCTACGGCAGAAATCCATCTGCCGAGGTTTATGCACAGATCATTACCGATTTGAGTGAGGCGGAAGCTGCACTGCCACACGAATTTACAGGTGCCGATATTGGCCGTGCAACTAAAGGTGCGGCAGCTGCTTTATTGGGAAAAGTTTATCTAACCCAGAAGAGATGGGATTTGGCAGTACCGCAATTAAAAAAGGTAATAGATAATGTGGCATTAAACAAATACCAGATCATGCCTACCTATGCCGGAGTTTTTGGCATTGCTAGCGAGAACAATAGGGAATCTATTTTCGAAGTTCAGTTTAAGAAAGGCTCGGCAGGAGAAGGTAGTCCATTCAGCAACCAATTTGCGCCAATAGGATCTGGTACGGCAGTAGTTGCTATCGGAAATCCATTAGGACAGAACATTCCTACCGCTAATATGAACAATGCTTATGAAACTGGCGATTTGAGAAAAGCATTATCTATGAGAAATAGTTATGTGCTGGGAGCGAATACAGTGCAACATAATTACGTTGTCAAATATCTGGGAACACCGGCAGCAAGTTTGGACAGCGATAATAACTGGATTGTATTAAGATATGCTGATGTATTGTTAATGTATGCCGAAGCTTTAAATGAGCAAGGGTATGTAGCCGATGGTCCAGCTTTCACTTATCTTAACCAGATTAGAAATAGGGCAGGTTTGTTGCCAAAAACCAGTAATAATGCGGATTTGGCGCTTCGGGTAGCAGATCAAGGCGCTTTCCGATTGGCTATTGAACAGGAAAGAAGGGTAGAATTGGCTTTCGAAGGGCACCGTTGGTTCGATTTAGTTCGTACTGATCGTGCTTTAGCGGTAATGGCTGGTAGTGGTATGCAATCGCATCATGTATTGTTCCCAATTCCTCAAAGCCAAATTGATATAAACCCAGCTTTAATTAAGCAAAATACAGGTTACCCTAACTAATGTAGTCTTTTTCCCGTCTTTGCCGCTGTAGCAGTAGAGGCGGGAAATTTGATTTGCTATTCTACCTATATTTTATTCCAAAATTTATGAGAAGATTATTTCTGTCTTGCTTAATGGCTATGCTTTGCTTTCAATTGTCGATGGCGCAAGTTCAAACACTTAATCAAAAAGACAATGGATACAGAGGGATATGGTACAGTAACCAGCCTTCTAACGACGAATATGTTTACAAATATAGTGGCGGTTTGGGCACCTATCCTGCCAACCACTATCCGTTTTCTGTGTATGTAGCAAAAGAGCGCAAAACTTTTTTTTGCTATGGGGGAACTAACCCAGAGGGAAAAACGCTCTTGCACATGGTTTCTTATTTCGACCATAAAACGGGCATGGTGCCCAAGCCAACCATCGTGTTAGATAAAAAGACAGATAACGCACACGATAATCCGGTAATGAATATTGATGCCGAGGGTTACATTTGGTTGTTCTCTACTGCCCATGGTACCAACGGTCCATCCTATGTACATAAAAGCATAAGGCCCTATGACATCGGTAAGTTTGAGCAGGTTCAGGCTACCAAGATGGAAAATGGCAAAGTGGTGCCGATGAACAATTTTTCATACCTCCAAAGTTGGTATCAAAAAGGAAATGGCTTTATCAATCTGTTTACCCATTACGATAGAAAAGTAGTGCCAAACCAGCCTAGTAAACCGCGTAGAACCATAAGTTACATGACCAGTGTCGACGGTATAAATTACAGCGATTGGAAAGATTTGGCTACCATTGAAGAGGGGCATTACCAGACCAGCGGTAGTTTCGGCAACACGGTAGGAACTTCTTTCAACTTCCATCCGGTAAAAGAAGGCGAAAACGGATTGAACTACCGTACCAATTTGTACTATATCCACACCAAAGATTTTGGTGAAACTTGGCAGAATGCTAATGGACAGCCTTTGCAGCTTCCCTTAGCCCAAATCAAAAATGAGGCATTGGTTAAAGATTACCATTCGCTTGGCCTTAACGTTTACATTAACGATGTGGCCTATGACGGTCAAGGTAATCCCATCATTTTATTTATTACGAGCAAGGGCTATCAAGCTGGTCCAGAAAATGCACCTTATACGTGGAATACGGCGCGATTTACCGGTGCAGAATGGGAAGTATTGCCAGTAACTACTTCTGACAACAACTACGATATGGGTTCTTTGATAGTAGACAAAAAAGGCAATTGGACAATTGTTGGACCCACAGCTATAGGACCTCAGGCCTTTAACACCGGTGGCGAAATGGTGATGTGGGCTAGCAAGAATCAAGGCAAAAGCTGGAAAGCTAAAGCGCTAACAGCAAGTAGCATTTACAACCATTCGTATGCCAGAAAGCCAGTAGACGTACATCCAGACTTTTTTGCCTTTTGGGCCGATGGTCATGGCAGAAAACGTTCGGTGTCACACCTGTATTTCTCTGACCAAAGAGGAAATGTCTATCAGCTGCCAGATCATATGACCGCAGATCTAATGAAACCTATTAAACTAAAAAAGCCAGCTAAATAACCATGGTTAAATACGCAAAGCTGATAATGATAAGTCTTGTAGTGGTATTTTGCTATTCCTGTAGTCAAGATAGGCTCCACTTGCAAACTATTGATAATGTGCAACTGCAAAAAAATCTGTTAAAGGTAGAAGTATTGGCAAAAGACTTAGATGTACCTTGGGATATTTGCTATGCCGATGACCATTCGCTTTTTATTGCCGAGCAAGGTGGCGCCGTCTCTAGGATAGATCTAGTAACTGGTAAAAAAAAGCAGTTGGTTAAAATAACAGAAGTTTGGCGTAAGCGCACTGCGGGTCTGTTGGGTTTAGTGGTTCATCCGCAGGTGCAAAAAAATCCTTATCTGTTTGTAAATTATACGGTTAAAAAAGACAGTTTACTGATCATTAACCGTTTAGTACGCTACGAAATTACTGCTGATACCTTAAAAAATCCTAAAGTACTGTTAGAAGTAGATGGTTACACCGCACACAATGGTTCTCGTTTGGCTATCGGTCCCGACCAAAAACTATACTGGGCCACAGGCGATGCCTATTTCGGCGAAAAAGCGCAAGACCCGAAAAATTTAAATGGTAAAATTCTACGGATGAATACGGATGGTGCTGTGCCTGCCGATAATCCAACACCAAATAGTTACGTTTGGGCATCGGGCTTTAGAAATATGCAGGGACTTACTTTTTCCGACAATGGTTTGCTCTACACTTCCGAACATGGCGATGCGATTGAAGATGAAATCAACCTGATTAAAAAAGGTAAAAACTACGGTTGGCCAGCTATAGAGGGTAAGGAAGATTTGCCAGCAGAACAGATATTTGCACTACAACATCAAACTACACCTCCGATCAAATCGTGGACACCCGTTATTGCCCCAGCTGGCATTACGTATCACAACGGCAAAGGCATCCCAGAATGGGCAAATAGTTTACTGTTAACCACATTAAAGGGCAAAAGTTTAAGGGTAATTAAGTTAAGTGACGATGGTAGAACTACAAAAGGAGAGGAAATTTTTTTCGAAAAATATTATGGCCGATTACGTGATGTTTGCACCGATAAAGACGGTGCGGTTTACCTAGCTACAAGTAACCAAGATTGGAACCCTTCGCCGGGTTTTCCTCTCCCTGGAGACGATAAAATTTTAAAAATTAGCAAAGCTGATCAAGCAACGCACAAGGTATTAAAAGCAAAAGAGCCAGAAATTGAAAATCTCGTTTCAGGTAAAACAATATATCAACAATACTGCGCTTCTTGCCATAAAGAAAATGGACAAGGCGTGTTAGGTACATTTCCTGCTTTGGCAGGTTCGGCGAAAGTAAAGGCCGATCCGAAAACACTAATTCCCATTTTATTAAATGGCATTAGCAAGGCACAAGCTGGTGTAGCCATGCCGGCATTTAACTTTTTAAGTAACGAAGAAGCGGCTGCAGTTCTGACTTATATCCGCCAAAATTGGAGTAACAATGCCAGTGCCGTTACAACTTCACAAATCAAAAAACAGTAGACCACATGGCAAATTCAAGCAAAATAATATCCGTATTGAAAGGATTAGGGCCAGGTATCATTACGGCCGCCTTGGTTTTTGGTCCAAGTAAAATGACCATTACTTCGCGTTTGGGAGCCGATTTTGGCTACTCCATGCTTTGGATTGTAGTAGTAGCCATATTTTTCATGCTCGCTTTTACCAATATGGGTGCTCGTATAGGACTTAGCAGCAATGAAAGTTTGCTCACACAAATTAGACTAAAATGGGGTAAAGGTGCTGCCATTGCTATTGGTCTAGGCGTGTTTTTAGTCACTACGTCTTTTCAGGCGGGCAACTCTATTGGCGTGGGTATTGCTATTGCCGAAGCCAGCGGTACACCAGTTTGGTTATGGGTGGTATTGTTCAACTTACTGGGTTTAGCCTTGCTTTTTTTCAGAAGCTTTTACAAAGTACTAGAGCGGTTAATGATTGCTTTGGTTGCGGTAATGCTCATTGCTTTTGTAACCACGCTTTTTTTAGCAAGACCATCTATTTCTGGCATTGCGCAAGGTTTTGTGCCCAATTATAATCCAAACGCTGCTGTATTGTTAATTGCTTTTGTAGCCTCTTGCTTTTCTATTGTAGGGGCTTTTTATCAATCTTATTTAATGCAGGAGCGAAAGAAAATAGGTGCTGAAGTGACCAATAAAAGCACTACTGGTATCCTAATATTGGGTTTTATGAGTGCGGTGGTCATTATTTGTGCAGCAGCGGTGTTGCATCCGCAAGGGATTAAAGTGAACAGCGCCTCAGAAATGTCTAAAGCTTTACAGCCATTGTTTGGCGAGTATGCGGCAGATTTATTTTTGGTAGGACTTTTTGGTGCTTCGTTTTCATCTTTGGTAGGAAATGCTACCGTAGGAGGTAGTTTATTGGGAGATGCTTTCGGCTATGGCAGTCAGTTGAGTGCCAAAATGGTAAGGTTATTTATTGCATTGGTAATGGTGTGTGGTGCTACCATTTCTTTGGTATTTGGTAAACTTCCTTTAGAGCTTATCATTTTCGCCCAAAGCGTAACTATTTTCTTGGTGCCTTTTATCGGCTATGCCATGTACCAAATTGCCAATGACGAGAGTATCATGGGCACTCGAAAAAACAGTCCTTACATCAAAGTAGTAGGGGCCATAGGTCTATTGCTATTGGTAGCGCTGGCCGCATGGAATTTCTACAACATGTTTATTCAATAAAATATAACACACAGATATGGAAGATTTAAAAGCGCTTGAAGAAAGATATACACGTCCTTCGGAAGCTCTTATCGCAGATGTAAAGCAGATTGAGGGCGATATTGTATTGCTGGGAATTGCTGGCAAAATGGGACCAAGTATGGGTAAATTGCTGGTAGACGCCTTGCGTGAGGCAGGAATGCCGAATAAAGTAATTGGGGTATCTCGTTTCTCTAACCAACAAGCAAAAGAAGAACTTTTGGCGGTAGGTATAACAGTAATTGCCTGTGATTTATTGAACGATCAAGAATTGTTTGCCCTGCCCGATGTGCCAAACGTCATCTATTTGGCGGGTAATAAATTTGGTACCACAGGAAAAGAGAATTTTACTTGGGCAATGAATGCTTATTTGCCAGGTAGGGTGGCCGAGAAGTACAAAAACTCAAATATTGTGGTATTCTCTTCGGGCAATGTATTGCCTTTTGTACCGGTTACTTCGGGCGGTGTTTCAGAAGAAACCACACCAGAACCTATTGGCGAATATGCGCAATCTTGTTTAGGCAGAGAGCGTATTTTCGAATATTTCGCCCACAAAAATCAAACCCCAACTTTAATTTACAGGTTGAATTATGCGGTAGATTTTAGATACGGCGTGGTGATGGAAGTCGCTAAATCTGTTTTAGAAGGCAGAGCGATAGATTTGAGCACAGAAAATGTCAATGTAATTTGGCAGGGCGATGCGAACGAAATCGCCATCAGATCCCTATTGCATTGCAGTACGCCTGCAAAAATTTTAAATGTAACAGGACCAGAAATACTATCTATTAGGTGGGTAGCCCAACAGTTTGCAGGTATTTTCGGTATTCAACCACAATTTATTAACGAGCCGGCAGGTACTGCCTTATTAAATAATGCTTCAGAATGCCATCGTATTTTTGGCTATCCAAAAGTTACCATCAGAGAAATTATAGACATTACGGCCACTTGGTTAAGCAATGGTGGTGATGAATTTGGCAAAGCAACACATTTTCAGGAAAGAGGAGGGAAATTCTAATGACATTAAGCAAAGAATTATTAAAGCATTTACAACAGGGTGCGGTTATACCGGCACATCCGCTAGCACTTAACGCCAATAGGAGTATAGATGAGAAAATGCAGCGCCAGCTTACCAGGTATTATATCGAAAGCGGTGCGGGAGGCATGGCAGTGGCTGTGCATTCTACCCAGTTCGAAATCAGAGATCCGGGAGTAAATTTATTTACAACAGTGCTGCAATGGGCAGCAGAAGAAGTAACCAAGGCTGACCTACAACGTCCGTTTCTAAAAGTGGCGGGTATTTGTGGACCAACTGCACAAGCGGTTGGCGAAGCTAAAATAGCTGCTACTTTAGGCTACGACATGGGATTGCTAAGTATGGGTGGTCTACAAGGTTGGAGTGAAGCACAAATCTTAGCTAGGGTGAGGGAAGTGGCCAAGGTCATTCCAGTGTTTGGCTTTTATCTACAGCCATCAGTAGGTGGCCGTATTTTCAGCTACGATTTTTGGTTGCAGTTTGCCGAAATAGAAAATGTACTGGCGATCAAGTGTGCTTCTTTTAACCGTTACCAAACATTGGATGTAGTGAGGGCGGTTTGTAACAGCAGCAGAAGAGATGAAATTGCGCTTTATACCGGTAACGATGATAACATTGTGGCCGATTTGCTAACGCCATATCGTTTTACTGTAAATGGAAAACGGGTTGAAAAAGGTTTTGTGGGCGGTTTATTAGGACATTGGGCAGTCTGTACACAGAAAGCAGTGGCTTTAATGGAAGAGATTAAAGCTTACCGCAGCAACCCCACGGCGACCCAATTTAATGATTTGATGAGCCGTGGTGTGGAAATTACCGATGTTAACGCTGCTTTATTTGACCCGGCCAACCATTTCCATGGTTGTATTCCTGGTATTCACGAGATGTTACGCAAACAGGGTTTGTTAAATGGTATTTGGTGCCTAAACCCTAACGAGCAGCTTTCTGTGGGGCAATTAGAGGAGATTGAACGTGTGCATAAAGATTATCCGCACTTAAATGATGATGCATTTGTGTCCGATTTTTTAACAAAACAGGGAGGAATTTAAGATGAAGCTATTGAAATTGTTTTGCCTGTTATTCGCTTTTGCTTTTGTAAACATGGCTAAAGCTCAGCAGGGTAAATTTGTAAACCATGGTACGCAGCTAACGGCTACTATGATACAGGGGAGTATCTTTGTGAAAGATGCCAAAGGGAATTTATTACTGTACACCGTGGTACGTGGCGAACCCGCACATTTGCTGGCCTTTAATGTAAAAACCAAAGCTTTGGTACTTGATGTTCCCCTGCCAAAATCGGATGGTGCTTGGGATTTGGCACAGTCTACCGATGGGATGCTATACGTTCCCGGCGCAGGAGGGAAGCTGTTTAGCCACAAACCAGGTGCCAAAACCATTACTGACTTAGGTAACGCATTGCCTAACGAGACCTACTTATGGAACCTGACTGCAGGTAAAAATGGTGAAGTGTTCGGTGCCACCTATCCTGGTTGTAGGGTATTCAGGTACCACCCGAAAGATGGATTTACCGATTTGGTTAAAGGGTCATTGGTGGCCGGTGAAAATTATGTGCGTAGTCTTGCTTTCGATGACAAACGTAATGTACTTTACGCTGGCGTGGGCTCTCATGCGCACTTAATCGCTATTAATTTAACTACCAAAGAGAAAAAGGAAATACTGCCTGCTAAATATCAAGACAGAGAATTTGTTTACGGTTTAGAACTGGTAAAGGGGACAGATGGACAAGATAGGTTATTGGCTCTGCTAACTGCCGGACAAACTACCTTGGTGTATAACCTTGAAACACAAAAAGTAGAACAGGAGGTTGCCAATATGGATATGAAGGCGGTAGGTATAGATGTGAAGAAATCGCTGGTGTACTATACCTCAAAAGGCAATTTAAAACGTGTTGATGCAAGTCAAAATTTCAATACGGCTACTACTTTAGCTACAGATATCGCAGCGGCTACAGCATTCCATAATGATAATGCAGGTAATATCTACACTTTAAACGTAAAAGGAAATTTGCTGCAATACCATGCCACAAGTAAAAAAATACAAAGCACTGCATTGAAAATTCCGGCGCAGCCCATACCAATTAATGCTATCATGTATGGTCCTGATAAGAAAGTGTGGACTGGCGGCTATTTAGCAGGTGGTCATGCTACGTTTGACCCAGCAACTAACAAAAATACTAAGCATACCGGTTTAGACCAAACCGAAGGAATGACCTTTATGGGCAGTAAAATCTATTTTGGCATTTATCCTAAAGGCAGATTTTATGCTTACGATGTTTCGAAACCTTGGAATAGCGCTAAAAATAACCCCGAACTTATTTTCGACGAGAAAGACCAAAGCCGTTCATTTGCCGTACATGCCCTACCTAAATTGCAAAAGGTTTATTTTGGTACCGTGCCAGAATATGGGAAGTTGGGTGGCGTGCTGGCACTTTACGATGCAGCAGCCAAAAAACACCATTCTTTTGGCCAGGTTTTAGAAAAACAGTCCGTGGCCAGCTTGGCCAGTAAAGGTGCTATATTGATTTTGGGTGGATCTATTTCAGGTGGCTTGGGCGTAAAGCCAGCACTTGAAGAAGCAGAGCTGATGTTGTGGGATATCAAAAGCAACCAACCTATCATCAAGTTGGTACCTGTTGCTGGTGCCGCTGCCATTACTTGCCTGATTAACGGCCCCGATGGAAACATTTGGGGGATTGCCGATGGTCATTTGTTCATCTTGGACGTGGCACAACAAAAGGTGCTTTCCGTACAAAAACTGTATGACTATCCTCCTTTTGGAAGCCACATTTGGCGTAGCGCATTTTTAAGCATTCATCCCTCTGGAGATATTTATGGAACCGATAATGGGAAGCTTTTCAAGTTGGATCCATCAACTAAAAAAGTTGAGTTTTTAGCAGAAAACGCAGGGCTGATGATCATGGAGCCAACTGGGAGAATTTACTTTAAACGCGGAACTGAGCTATGGTCGTATACGCCATAAAAACATTGAACATGAAGAGATTATTTTTAGTGCTGTTAATAACCATCACAGGTGTTTTTCTTGTCAATGCCCAGCAAACGGAATTGCTGGAGAAAATTAGTGTGGATTGGCAACTGCACGAAAACGACTATCCAAAGCAAGGGCAATTTACCGCATCTTTCGTCTTTAGGAACCATAATAAGGTTTCTGTAAACCTGCAAGATTGGGATTTGTATTTTTCTTACCCAAGGGAAATCGTGTCAATTAACACGGCAAACGCTACCGCCAAAGCTCATGGAGGCGAGTTTAGACAATTAGGTTTCATCCAAGGAACTACACTTGCCGCTGGGCAAAGCTTAACTATACGCTACGTGGCCAAAGGTAAATCGATGAACCTTACCGATGCACCAAGCGGCCTATATTGGTTGGAAAAAAGCAATGCTCAAACCATCGTTAACGTTACGCGTCTAAAAATCAGTTTAGGTGAAAAGCACGAACAGATTTTGGTAAAAAAGGCTGCAGCTGCGGCTTTTGCAAAGAACAAAAATGTATCGGCCCTGCCTGCTAGCCAAGTAGTTAAAATATTGCCAAAACCGGTAAGTTACAAAGAGCATTTGGGTGTATTTAACCTCTCTGCTGCTACAAAATTAGTTTTTGATTCGGTTTTTGCTCACGAAGCAGCGTTATTTAACCAAGAGTTAAGTGCGCTGCTGGGCAAAACAGTAATTGAATCTGCTTCAGCACAAACCAACTATATCCAGTTAAAGTTGGTTCAGGGCTTACCCAATGAAAATTACCAGCTATCGGTAACCAAAGATAGGGTAGTCATTTCGGCCTCTTCTACCTCGGGAATTTTCTACGGACTGCAGTCGCTAAAAATGCTAATGTCACCAACTTCCTGGGCCAAAAAGCAGCAGCAGATCAGTATTCAAACTGCAGAAGTTACAGATGCACCACGCTTTGGCAATCGCTCGTTTATGTTAGATGTGGCCAGGAATTTTCAAAGCAAAGCTGAAATATTAAAACTCTTAGATCTTTTGGCACTCTATAAAATCAATACTTTCCATTTTCACTTAAATGATGATGAAGGTTGGCGATTGGAGATTAAAGACCTACCAGAACTTACCCAATTAGGTGGAAGAAGAGGTCATACCTTAAACGATGCGGATTACCTAAAACCAGCCTATGGTTCTGGACCAGATATGGGAAAATCACCTGGCAGCGGTTATTATACCCAACAAGATTTTATAGAGATTTTGAAGTATGCCAAGCAGCGCCACATTACCGTAATTCCGGAACTGGAAACTCCGGGACATGCAAGAGCAGCCATCAAGGCAATGGATCATAGATACCGTAGCTTGATGCGTCAAGGTAAGCCCGGGGCAGCTCGCCAATATTTGCTGCGTGATACGCTAGATCAATCCGTTTACCGATCGGTACAAGGTTATTCTGATAATGTGATGAATATCGCTTTACCTTCTACTTATAATTTCATTGGCAAAGTAGTGGATGAAATGACAGAAATGTACCGTTTGGCTGGCGCTATATTAAAAACTGTGCATTTAGGGGGTGATGAAGTACCGAAGGGGGTTTGGGAAAAATCGCCTGCTATTGCCCAATTGATGCAACAGGAAAAGATAGTTGCTTACGATGATCTTTGGTACCATTACATTGGCAAGGCCAGTAAGCTGTTAAAAGCTAAAAATTTGCAGATGGCGGGCTGGGAAGAAATTGCAATGCGGAAAGTAAGTACGCCTGATGGGAAATCAACCTACATTGCCAACCCAGATTTTGTAAATGAGAATTTTCAGGTTTATGTCTGGAATAATGTTTGGGGCGGAGGCAACGAGGATCTTTCTTACCGTTTGGCCAATGCTGGTTACAACGTTGTGCTATCTGCCGTAACCAACTATTACTTTGATTTAGCTTACAACCAAAGTGCTAACGAGCCAGGACTTTATTGGGGCGGTTACGTAGATACAGACAAGGCCTTTTATTTTTCGCCATTTGATTATTACAAAACCGCTACTGAAGATGCCGGTGGAAATGTGCTAAACACTGCTGCTTTTAAGGATAAAGAAAGGTTAACGGATAAAGGTAAACAACATATTGTAGGGATACAGAGCCAACTTTGGTCTGAAAAAATAAGTGGAGCAGAAGCGATGGAGTATATGCTACTTCCCAAACTGCTGGGATATGCAGAGCGGGCTTGGGAGGCAGAGCCTGCTTGGTCAAAAGAAACGGATAGTGCCAATTCTTGGTCGTACTATTTAGAAGACTGGAACCAATTTGCTAATCTGTTAGGGCAGCGAGAATTACCACGACTTCTTCATTACGCCGGTGGTTTTAAGTTTCGCGTACCACCTCCAGGTGTGTTGCTAAAAGAGGGGAAGCTAAGTGCTAACGTACAATTTCCAAGTGTCCAAATTAAATACACTACCGATGGCAGTGAACCAACTTTGCAGAGTAAAAGTTACATAGTGCCAATTGACGCTAAACCTACCATTAAACTCAAAACTTATGTTAGACAGCGTGGTAGTAAAACCATCACCATAAAAAAATAAAAATATTTGTGGGAGTTTTTGGATTAAGGCGGTCTATATAGAAAAGTAACCCATGTCTTGATTATCCATAGAAGTGATTTTATAAAGATGTTGACCTTGGGAAGTGCTGTTTTGGCACTTCCAAGGTTTTGTTTTGCATATCAAAATGTGCAAAAACGAGTAGGGATTATAGGCTTGGATACCAGCCATAGTCTTGCATTTACAAAGTTACTTAATGATGAAAATGCTAGTTCATCATTGTTAGGTTATAAAGTAGTTGCCGCATATCCTTTCGGTAGTAAGACTTTGGAGTTGAGCAGGCGGCGTATTCCTGAACAAATCTCAGCTATACAAAAGCATGGCGTTAAGATTGTCAATTCTATTGCTGAATTATTACAAGAGGTAGATGTTGTTTTGTTAGAAACCAATGATGGTCGCCTACATAAAGAGCAGGCATTGGAGGTAATCAAAGCTGGAAAGCGGCTTTTCATCGATAAACCTTTGGCTGCGTCTTTGGAAGACGGAAAGTTGATTTTTGAAGAATCAAAGAAATTTAATGTGCCCGTTTTTTCTGCCTCTTCTCTTCGTTTTATGGATATGGTTAAACAAATTAGGAGTAACAAGTATGGAAAGGTGCTCGGAGCAGATACTTTCAGTCCGGCCACCATTGAGCCTACACATCCCGATTTGTTTTGGTATGGCATACATGGCGTAGAAACTTTGTTTGCCGTAATGGGGCCAGATTGTGTCTCTGTAACTCGATTTTATACTGCCGAAACTGATCTGGTAGTGGGAAAATGGAAAGATGGAAGAACAGGTTCTTTTAGAGGAACGCGTAATGGCAAGGCAGATTTTGGCGGTACTTGTTTCACTGATGAGGGAACATTTCAATTAGGCCCATATCTGGGGTATGAGCCTTTGCTGCTCGAAATTGTAAAGTTTTTTGATACAGGTGTTGCTCCACTAGAGCCAAAAGAAACACTGGCTATTTTAGCCTTTATGGAAGCAGCAGAAGAAAGTAAACGAAGGGGCGGAGCCACTATTAAAATAAAAAGTTAACCAATGCCGACCATCTCTAAAAACGTATTTCAATTTACTGGGCTTTCGGGAGTGGGAAAAAGTACGTTGTCTTTAGCTGTAAGGGAAAAGCTCAGCAAAAAAGGTTATAAAGTAGAGATTTTAGATGGGGACGAACTAAGAAAGACAATATCTGCCGATTTAGGATTTAGTGAAATAGACCGCCTCACACATTTGAATAGGGTAGCACAATTGGCTGCCAAAGTGAACGCAGATATAGTATTAATTGCGGTGATTAATCCTTACGAAAAAGGTAGGCAGCTATTTAGAGAATGTGCTGATGCCAAGTTGATTTGGTTGCGATGTAGTCTTCAGGTATTGAAGAGTAGAGATACCAAGGGATTATATCAAAGGGCATTTTTGCCGGATGACCATCCAGATAAGCTACGGAATTTAACTGGCGTAAACGCTCCGTTTGAATATCCAGAGCAGGCGGATTTAATTATAGACACCGATCGATTGGAAATAGACCAAGCCGCTGAACTAATTGTTCAGCATATTATAAATGCGTAGATAGGAAGTGATTATCTTAAAATAATGCCTTAAATAAAATTAACGTGATTAAAAAAATACATTTTATCTCGGGACTACCCAGATCGGGTTCTACATTGCTATCGGGAATCTTAACCCAAAATACATTGGTTCATGCTGGCATGAGCAGTCCGGTAGCTTCTTTGGTGAACGGCTGTTTAGAGCAAATTGGGGCTGGTAGTGAATTTTATAGTTTTTTCGACGAGAGCAAGCGAAAGACGATCTGCACTGCCATATTCGATGCGTATTACGAAGATATCGACAAGGAAATTATTTTCGATACCAATAGGTTGTGGACGGCTAGAATGCATCAACTAGTGGAACTATACGATGATTTTAAAGTCATTTGCCTAGTAAGAAATCCGGCTTGGATCATGGACAGTTTTGAAAAAATATACCGCAAGAATCCATTTGATTACAGTAGGATGTTCTCGGCAGGAAATAGAGCTACCGTTTATACCCGTTGCGAAAGTCTCTTGAATGGCATAGTGGGTATTTCCTTAACAGCACTTAAAGAGGCATTTTATGGTGAGTTTTCAGACCGATTGCTGTTGGTAGATTATGATCTGTTGGCCCACTTCCCTGAAAAAACAATGCAGTTGATTTACGAGTTTACAGGCGTGGCAAATTATACTCACGATTTTGAAAATGTATCCTATTCCCATGACGAGTTTGATTATTCGTTGGGTGTGAAGGGTTTACATACCGTTGCCAAAAAAGTAGAATTTAAACAAAGACGATCTATCCTGCCGCCAGATTTGTTCCAAAAGTATAGCGAAATGGCTTTTTGGAAAGACACTGCGGGAAGCTCGGCAAACGTGATTGCATCCAAGGAAAATCAATAATTATTAAATTAACAGTATATCGAAATGAACTTTACAAAACTAAAAGAGAAAAACAGGGGCGTGACCACAGCTCTTGTGCAAATGGCGGTAATGGCTACATCATTTTCTGCTAGTGCGGCTACAGCTGCATATTATGTAGGTAGAAGAGGAAACTACGGCACCAGTGGTAGTAAAAACTATCTTGTTGATCCTGCCTTGCCAGGAATTTCTAAAGATCTGTTCAAGTACCGAAAAGTTAACCCAATCAAAGAGAAAAGCAAGAAAATCTGTGCAGAGGATTTAACCATACATACTAATGCAATAAGTGAGCTGCTCATTGTAGATCAAAACATAAAAGACTATCGTCAGTTTAGTCGTTTGATGAAACCGGGCGTGGCTTTAGTAGAAATCCCTCAAGGGGTAGATGGTTTTACTTTTATGTTGAAGAGCTTGGCCAAGTATCAGCACCTAAAAGCGGTTCATCTTTTTTCACATGCTAATGCAGGTGAGCTCTTGTTGGGCAATACTTTGGTAGATAGCAAAACTTTAGGTAACCACGCTGCATTTGCTAAAGTAGTGAATGGAGCTGTGAAGACGGGAGGCGATTTTCTATTATACGGTTGTGAATTGGGCAAAGGTGAAAAGGGAGATGAGTTTCTTCAAATTATTAAAGGGAAAACCCATGTAGATGTAGCGGCTTCAAGTAACTTAACTGGTAATGTTGCGTTTAAGGGGGATTGGGAATTGGAAGTTAAAAAAGGTAACATAGAAGCAAAACCTTTGGCCAATTCTATTGCCATGAGAGATTTTACGGAGGTCTTGCAGAATATTACTTTCCAGGTAGGAAGTTGGACAGTGGTTAATGCTGGGGCTGGCAACGATAGATTTACTCCACAAGGATCAAATAAATCATCATCTACCGCAATTGATGCCTCAGTTAAGCAAACTGTAAGTGGCATTGAGCGTACCTTAAAGGTTGATGGAGCCTACAATAGTATTAAAGCCGACAATAGTTATGGTATCTCTTTTGGATTTTCGGAAAAGGCTCTTACCATTAGCTTTGTTGACGGCAGCGCATTTAAGCCTGTTTCTATTGAGGTCTATGCTTATCAGGGAGATCTAGCTACAATTACTACAAATAATGGGGGAAGTGTAAATGCAAACATTAAAGACGCTTCTGCAGTTGGATACAGCAATCAAACTTTTGACCTCAGTACGTTACCGGCTGGAGCAACCTCATTGACAATTACCAATAATTCATGGGCTCCATTTGTGGTGAATACCAACAGTGGTTTTATGGGAGCGATAAAAAAAATAACATTTGCCAGCATTAATACTCCTGTTTTACCTGTTCAATTAGTTGATTTTTCTGTAAAAGCCAATCACAATGGTGTAGCACTTCTGTGGCAAACTGTTGCAGAAAGTAATAATAAAAAATTCGTGATCTATCGTGGTGATGACGAAAAGGTTTTTAAAGAACTAGTAAGTATCGACGGTGCTGGAAACTCTGCTGCCTTAAAGAACTATAGTTATGTAGATAAAAAGCCACTACAGGGTAATAATTATTATAAGCTTGTTCAGGTTGATAATGATGGAAAAGAAACTGAGCTGAGCATTAAGAGCGTTGTTTTTGATTTGAAAAGCCAGGCAACAATTTACCCTAATCCAACAAGTGATAGGGCTACCATTGCGTTTGAGGCTGACAAGTATCACAGTTTAAGCTTAAGTGGTTTGGACGGTAAAGAGTTGGTCATTCAAAAACTCTCTGCCTCACAAATTGAGGCTGTTATAGACCTATCTAGTTACGCTAAAGGGATCTACTTTGTAAAACTCAATGGCGCCGATGGTAGTGTTGTGCACAAAGTGCTGAAAAAATAAATGTCTATAATTTGTTCAGATGGTTGGCCAATTAATGGCCAATCATTTGGATAGTTTAACTGTTAAGGCAATTTTTGCTTTTTGAAAGGTCAGAAGAAAAAGTAAGGGAAGATGGAAGGACATATTGGGAGTAAAAAAAAATGGATTGATGCTAAAATCATAAAACAACTAAGGCCTCAGCAATGATTTTATGTAAAAATTTAATATTATAAAGTATAACTACCGCCAACAAAAGCTACAATCAATGGCGGGTTGATGAGTAAGTTTGTATTCATTTATTGATAAAAAACCTTTGAACGGCAACAATTATTACAGGTTAGTTCAATTAGATAGAGACGGCAAACCTACTGAATTGGGGGGAAAAGCACTAAGGTTTGATTTTTCTGTCGCCGAGGTGACGGTTTACCCCAATCCGACAACAAATAGAACAAATGTAGCATTCCAATCAGATAGATGCCATTAATAAAACTGTTAAAAGCAATAAGAATGAATTTTTGAATAAAATTGGTTACGCCTTTTTGAAAGAAAAATCAGTTGATAATGCGACAATAGTATTTTAGGAAAACGTGAAAATATCTCCCAATAATGCTAATGCCTGGGATAGTTTGGGTGAAGCCTATTTTATAAATCAGGATAAAGATAATGCATTGAAATCATATCAAAAATCTCTAGAATTAGACCCAAATTCAAAATCTGCAAAAGCAATGATTCAGAAATTAGAAACCATTAAATAAAAAATGGGTAGTAGTTTAGTTTCCGTTGCGTGCTACGAATGCAACGGAAACTCATTTTAAGGTTTAACTGGTCTAAGATAAATCAATGCCACTAGTAAAAATACCTGCAAAACAAATCCAATTAATTTTGGATTTATTTCTTGAAAGTTAATAAATAGTCCGGCGTGACCTGCAAGGTATATCCATAACAAAACGAAGCCCCAAACCTTTCGAAGTATGGCTCCAACTGCTCCTAACGCAAGGAATAAACCCATAACTAAAATATAAGCAAAGTATCCTGTCAGCGTAAATGGAATTATCTGTTTATTAGCCCGAATATCTATAAATTGTTTTACCTCTAATGTGGCTTCATTTAGTTCTGAAATATTCACTATTTGCTGAATTTGTGCAAGCAGTGCCGTGCTAACACCAATTCTAATAATTCCGTAACCTAATAAGAGTATAGTTATAAATAGTCCTATTTTATTTTTCATAATTTCTGTTTTTAATGTATTTTAAAATGTTTTGTTAGAATGGATGTAGATTTGCTATAATATGCTTCTTGTTTGATGAGCAAGTTGATAGGCTAATTCTATATTTCTTCCTTTTCTCCATTATGCAAAACTCTGTAATATTTATTTCCTTCAATCAACAGACCTTCTGATTTTTGGTTGGGAAGACTTTTAGAGTAGTCTTTTGGATGTTTAACATCAATTCCTATCACTTTCCGGTTGTATTGTATGTTTACTTTCGATTGAAGCGTATGACCGACCACGATTGATTTGGCATCAAATATGTCTAGTCCTTTCTCTATATCTTGTTGGGTCAAATCATCTTTGAAATACCCTCTGTACCAAGCAATTCCTTTGTGGGAGGAAATTAACAACTGCTCCAAATTTTTCTGCGGATTCGGATAGTAAGGTTTATAATAATTGCTACGAATAATTTGATTTACTTCATCTAAATTCGTTTTGTGTTTTGCTAAATCTGGGTGTATTCCACCGTGTGCAAAGAGAATTCCGTTAATTTTTTCGATTGAATTTTTACTCGACATCCATTTTCCAAGAAACGAATTTGTGCCATATAAGTCGGTTTGCTGTTTTCTTAAGATAGACGAAACGTGATAATATTTTGGTGAAGTATTTTCAAAATTCCCCTGCATATTTTTCAATTCGTGGTTCCCCAAAATATAATGAACTGTTCCGTTATTTTGCTTTGCTTCTTGCTCCAATTTATAAATAAACCAAAGTACTTGGATAGTCGAAAAATCTCTATCTACAAAATCTCCGAGTAAAACCAAATGTCCGTTTCCAAATGTCCAATTTAGTTTTTCGTCAATTACTTTATTGGCAATTAAAAAATCACGGAAAGTCTTGAAACCGCTTTCAATATCGGAGATGGCTAAAATTTTAGCGTTGTCATTATAAGTAGTTGCCGGAATTTCAATTTTGCTATTGATGTTAAATTCAAAACGGGTACTATCCAGTGGGAAATAGCAATAAGCAGGAATTTCTGAATTTGAGGCATATTCTTTTTGGTCTAAATAAAAGCCTGTATCTTGATTTCCTCTAATGTAATTTACGGTAAAAATGCTGTCATTTTCATTAAAAACATAAGGCCCATCTTTATCCCAGTTCATCATTGTTGGATTTTCCGCATAACGAAAACTCGCACCGTGATACAGCCCAAATGAGATTGTTAAAACAGCAAGTACTACAAAGGTTATAATGATATGTTTCGCATATCTGAAAATTCGTCTTTTCATAATCTTTTAATTTAATTTCGGCAAACCTAAAACCGATGATGTCGTTTTCAAAACCTTTGTGACAAACAGCTTCCGTAACTTGATAAACAATATTTGCAAAAACTCAAAGTACTTTTATCACTCATTTCAAATGTTTCAAAACTGTTAGACGACAGTTTGTCAACGTTCTTGCCGTGGGCAATTTATAGTTGTAATATTGCATTATGGTATTAATAAAAAGAAATATAAAATGGATTGTAATTGCTCTTTTGGCAATAGCAGTTGTTCCTCTATTGATTACCACTTATGAAGTGATTTTTACAGAAAATAAATCCGTGCAATTTTTAGGGAATTATCATCCGAAGGTTGTGTTTCTTGTCATCACGTATTATTTTTTCTTGTTGGGTTTAGGCATTTTTTGGCTGGTCCGTCAGCTTGTTTTTATTTCTAAAATGAAAAACGAAAGAACAAAAGCCGAATTGATGTTTTTGAAAAGCCAGGTCAGTCCACATTTCTTTTTTAATACGCTCAACAATTTGTACGGCTTGGTTGCAAAAGACCCTAAAAAATCCCAAGAATTAATATTGAAACTTTCGGATATGATGCGTTACAGCATTTATGAAGGAGAAAAAGAAACCGTTACCATTCAGGAGGAAATTATCTTCTTGAAAAACTACATCGAACTCCACAAAATGCGTTACCACAAAGAGATATCCGTTGATTTTATTTGTGCTGTTGATGAAAACCGAAAAGTTGTTCCTTTGCTGTTTATCATTTTTTTAGAAAACGCTTTTAAACACGGAGTTGAAAATTTGAGGAGGAACACTTATATAAAAATGAATTTATCAACTTCAAAAAACGAAATCTATTTTACAATTGAAAATAATTATGAAGAAGTAGAGAACCAATCAGGCATTGGCTTGAAAAATCTGAAAAGAAGGTTAGAATTAATTTATCCTAATCAGCACGAATTGACTTTTTCAATCACAGAAAATGTATATCAAGCTCAACTAATTTTGAAATAATTATGATTAGATATTTAATCATTGACGATGAACATATCGCTCACGACATCATAAAAGGATATTGCGATTTACTGCCCAATATGCAGTTAATGAAAAACTGTTATGATGCTTTGGAAGCGTTTGAATATCTGAATAAAAATGAGGTGGATTTGATGTTTTTGGATTTAAATATGCCTGTTTTAAAAGGTTTTGAATTTTTAAAGACTTTGAAAAATCCACCAAAAGTAATTGTAACAACCGCTTATCAGGAATTTGCCTTGGAAGGATATGAGCTGAATATTTCGGATTACCTACTTAAACCCTTTGGTTTTGAACGTTTTTTAAAAGCCATCAATAAGGCGTTAGATAGTTCTGTTAATCACAAAATCGTTTCTTCTGAAAATAGTAGGGTTTCAAATCGGATTTTTGTTCAAAGCAACAAAAAGCACATTCAACTGGAAGTTGAAAGTGTACTTTACATTGAAGCAACCGGAAATTATACCAAAATAGTAACCACAGCTGAAACCATTACAATTCGTGAAAAATTCTCTGCATTTTTGGGAAAATTGCCTAAAGATGAATTCGTACAAGTTCATAAATCTTTTGCGGTTGGTAGGAAACATATTCAAAGCATTGAGGGAAATTTAATATTTATCGCAGATTTTAAGATACCTATTGGCAAAATCTACAAATTAAATATTGCCCAGTTGTTGAAGTAGTTTCTATCGTATATTCTTTATTGCCGTTGCTGCTTTAAGTTCAACAAGACCAAGGAATGCAATAATAATGATTTCAAGTAAAAAATAGGTTGTCCCTAATATTGTAAGGAAAGAAAAATATTTGATCAACAGTCCGAATATCAAGAGGCAATAAAGTAAGTTTGCAACACCGATAATCCTCATAAAAATTGTCCAATTTTGTTTTAAAGATAAGTAGCAAGTGATGGAATACATACAAAGGAGACTTGCTGTTACAGAAAGATAAGTTAATACATCTTTGGGCATCCCAAAATATCGGTCCAGATTTCGTATGACTACGAATAGGAAAAACGCGGTCAAAAATGCGCCAAAACTATCAATAAGAAAAAGTCTCCTTTGTTTTTCAGATAAATTATTGATTAGCTTATTTATTTTTGTTGTATTCACTCTGCAAAGTTTATTTTATTTCTTCTCGTTAAATTTAGTAATATCAAGCATCGTTAAACTATTTGTTCAAGTATAAACATATGGCTATTAGTGGATAAACCAGAGTAGATTGACCCCGTCTCACCGGAAATAAATTTGCTGTAAATTGTTGCTTGGCAGGATATTAGCAAATTGGCGAGAAGGGGTCAAATGTATTGGTTTGTCCAAAGCGATGAAAAGCGGAAAAGAACAATGGATTTCGCTCAAAACGAAAGTTCCGGTATACATTGGGTACTTCACAGCTTATGTAGATTCTGCTGGCAACCTGAATTTCAGGGACGATGTTTATCAAAGAGACGAGCGTTTGCTAGAAATGCTGATGCAATAAAAAAGCCATTACAATTTCTCATAATGGCTTTAATTATTTTCTTAATTATTTTATAGTGTACTTTTCAGAAGTAAGCATTGGTAATTCATTACCTAGCATCCTAATTATAATCTCTATAGCACTATCTGTGGGCACATAGGTTTTGTCCTTCTCAATGTACTTGAAGTTGATTACTGTTGCCATTTTTGTTACTTTCAGTATCTTGATTTTCAAATCCTTTACATTGATTTCAGTTAGCTTTTCCAATCTTCCAGTCTTGGCATCGATATGTAGTGTATAAAGACAATCCTTCAAAAATTGATGGTCTTTATCTAATGATGCTGGGTCATATTGGTAAGAAACCTCTAGCATGGTACCGTCATCTTTAGTTATCTTTAAAGTGTTTTCATCAATCTTGAAATCTAACTTCATGTCATGCTCTTTAACAAAAGCCTTTTGTTCACCTTTAGAGGGTGATTTTCCATTTACAGACACAAGAGTCCATTTTAAGGAGTCTGGTTCATTTGGATTAAAGTTGGAAATGTAGACCTTGTCTTTTTCGTTTAACGTAACTGTGCGTTGAACTTCATGAGCATATTTCTCTAGATTAGCTTTAAAGTTAGTGTTGAGTACATCTTCGCTAACGTTATATTTTTTAAAAGCTTGTAGTACCGTGCTTTTTTGGGCAAAAAGTGCTGAGCCAGACAACATTAGTACGGCTAGGAACAGTTTTTTCATGAATTTGAGCTTTATGGTTTATAATTTATTTGCGATATAAAGGAGAACGTTTTAATAGATATTGGAGTGGGCTGCCGTAACCTCCATCTGTATTAGAAAAGAAGGCCTTGTGGTTTTGGTTGTAGATACTGGCATTGGTATCAGTGTAAATGCTTAAGCTCACCGAAACATCATAACGTTGTTCCGCATTAGAAAAGGTAGAACCGTAAGTGTTCACTTTGGTTACTTTGTCATTGTCATTTCTCTTCACATTGGTATTTGAATTGTCGCTGCTGTAACTGCTTTGTGAGGCTTTATTTTGTTTGATGGTTCCATCTATCACGTATTCTACAGCGAGGATGTTGCACAGCTCATTCATCGTAAAGCCAGTGATGTTATCTTTGGTTACGCCTGCTTTGGCCAATAATGCATTGGTGGTTCTTGGCTCTAATAGCGTGTATCCAGCCGAATGCTGCGAAAGAAAACCATAAGCATCTTGTTGTGCGCTTAAACCAATTTCATCGGCACCAGGTTGGTTCTCAATTAAAAAATGAAAAGGCAATATCGCAATACGGTTATGGTGCTCCGCTGGTGAGCCTCTCATTACGACCTGATCGCTTTTACGTATATCAGATGGTAGAGGAGGTTGGTTAATGGTTTCCACTCTTCCGCTTGAGTGGGTGATTTTTAAAATATCCGATTTTTTTATCGTGTATTCTAGCGTTTCTCGGCTGTAAATAAAGGTAAGTTCGGTGTCGTTAATCTTTGTAATCTTTCCCTTCATCTCATCTCCATTTAGTTTGAGGATGACATCAACTTTTTCGTTGGTTGGGTTTTGGGCAAAAGCATTTATAGAGAAAAGCGTTGCCAAAATTAACAGGAGAGTTCTGTTCATGAGCTTATTGTTTTAGTACTATAAATTTAGCTTTTTCTGAATCAATAATTACTCTTTTTGGTAATATTTATCTATTTTCAAGGTATTAAATTTACGTTAACGAATTCCGATCTTAAAAATACGATGTACCACATCTGCTACTCCGAATAATGATTTTATGCTGCTCATTTTCTTCAGCTAAGCTGCTAATTGACAAATGGATAAAAGTAGCAAACCAGACTTTGGGCAGCAGCTTAGGGTTTGTAGGCAGAATGAAAGGTTTCGCCAAGCAATGGACTATCGGCAACGCTGTAAATTTGGCGACATATAAATTAAACACATAAAACAATTAATAACGCGATATGATCAAGAGAATTTTACTCCTTACAATTTCAGTTTTCGCCTTTTCTTTGGCCAATGCCCAAAAGGGAACAAATGGAATACAGGTAGGTGCCAGAGTGGCTTTTCCTACAGAAAAATTAAATAAGATAGCCAATACTGGTTTCGGCGGAAGCTTAAAGGGAATGTACGGGATTGGTAGCAAAAGCAGTCCACATCAAATTACCTTGGAAGCGGGATATAACCGTTTTGGATTGAAAGATCTTCCTTCGGGAGCGAGTGGTTCGTATTCAGCTATTCCGTTGTACACAGGTTACAGGTATCTTTTCGGTAAAGTAATTATTGATACACAGGTCGGTTTTTCAATCAATAGAATTGCTGGCGAGAGTGCCGCAGGTATTAAGGACAGCGATAGCCAAACCGCATTTGGTTGGGCGGCAGGAGTAGGCTATTTGATCAATAAAGTAGAATTAGGTGTGAAATATCATAGTTCTCATTCAGATAATGATACTTACAGCATTAAATTTGTTGGACTTAGAGTAGGATATAATTTTGCTTTGTAGAACTTCTAGAAATTATATTACTTAATAAAAACGACGGTAATACCGTCGTTTTTATTTTTGGTATTAGATTAGCCATATTTACAAGAATTCTAGACGATTATTAATTTATCTAGCTTTACATTTTATTTACTTTGACCATAGGTTACAATTCTATATTTATGATGAATAGTTTAATCCTTCCTGTATTGATTTGCTCAATTCTTTCTGCTTGTACTGGAGCAGGAAGCCAAAAAACAGAAGACTCAGAGCTTAAAAAAAATATACGTAAAGAAGGTGGAATGGTATGGATAGACGGTGGTGAATTTACCATGGGTTCAACAGATGCTGGTTTTCCAGATGCCCAACCACTACACGAAGTTGAACTGGACGGCTTCTGGATGGATGAACATGAGGTCACCAATGCACAGTTTGCTGTTTTTGTAAAGGAAACAGGGTATACCACTATCGCTGAACGAGAAATCGACCCCAAGGAATTTCCAAATGTACCTTCAGAGGATCTCGTTCCAGGTTCGGCTGTATTCTCTCCTCCCACAGGCCTAAATTCTCCCGATATCCCTCTTCAATGGTGGAAATACATAAAGGGAGCAAATTGGAAAGAACCTTTTGGCAATGGTAGTAAGGCAATAGCTGATGAGCCTGTAGTACATATCAGCTATACGGATGCGGAAGCCTACGCAAAATGGGCGGGGAAAAGGTTGCCTACGGAAGCGGAATGGGAATTTGCAGCGAGAGCTGGTAAAGAGCAGCAACCCTATTACTGGGGCAGTGAACTAAAGCCTGAAGGAAAATGGTACGCCAATATTTTTCAAGGGAGCTTCCCTAGCGGAGATACTAAGGAAGATGGATATAAAGGTATTGCCAAAGTAATGAGCTATCCAGCAAATTCTTTTGGTTTGTATGATATGGAAGGTAATGTTTGGGAATGGTGTGCGGATTATTATCGACCTGATTATTACGAAAAAAGTCCACAACTTAATCCAAAAGGACCAAAAGATAGTTACGATCCGCAGGAGCCAAACGCGATTAAACGAGTACAACGTGGTGGTTCTTTTTTGTGTAGCGATGAATATTGTAACCGTTACAAAGCAGGTAGTAGGGGAAAAGGCGAAATCAATAGTGCTTCGAATAATTTGGGATTTAGGTGTGTACGGGATTAGCTTAATTACTTTGTTTAGGCTATTCAACCATTTTGATAGGTTTTTACACTAGATTGAAAGCCTAAAGAATTTTTCAAATTTAACTTTGTGACCGTGTTATAATTGATTAATACAAGACAAGGGAAATGAGGAAAACGACAATTAAGCAATTAGCCAGCGAACTTCAACTTTCTACATCCACTATTTCTAGGGCTTTATCTGATGATTATCAAATCAGTGAAAGAACCAAGGAAAGGGTAAAAAGCCTGGCTCTGAAAAGAAATTACACAGTAAACAAATATGCCAGAAACCTACGGATTGGAGCTACCAAAACCATAGGCGTAGTGATATGTGATCTAAATAATTCGTTTATGGTACAGGTGCTTAATGGTATACACGACCATTGCGCATTAATTGGCTATCAGTTCCTAGTGATGCAGAGTAAAGGTGATTTTGATTCGGAACGGGAATGTGTAGCTAAACTCATGGATAATAGCGTTGACGGCCTGCTCATTTCGCCTAGTTTCAATAGTTCAGACTTAGGATATCTGAACGCATTACAGGAGAGAGGATTGCCAATTGTATTGTTTGATCGCATCAGTCATCAAATTAAAACCCACCAAGTGGCAGTGGATAATGCTATGGGAGGAAGACTCGCATCGAAGTATTTGTTCGATAGGGGATTTAAGAATATCCTGATTATTTCCTGCCTTGATGAAGTTTTCTTAAGCTCGGAAAGGGTTAATGGATTTGTTAATGGTCTGGGCGATGTTGATGTTAACTATCAATTGGCGCATTGTAATCCAACTAATAAAGCGGATTTATCGAAGTATTTGGAAACGATTTTTATCGATCTATTTGAGAGAGACATTATTTGCGATGCTATTTTTGCTACAACTGATACTTTTACCACCATGAGCATCAGAATACTTAAAAAGTTAGCGCTAAATGTACCCTTAGTGGGATTTTGCAATAGTGAGCTGTCAGATATCTTTATTGGTCAGCCCACAAGGATTGTGCAACCCGCCTACGAACTAGGAACTACATCGGTAAAGCAATTATTGAAGCTTATTAAATATCCCAATCAAAAAGATTACGAAACCATTTATCTTCCTGCCAGAATGGAGCACGGAGATTAATTATATTAAATTATAACTATTTAAAATGATCAAAATCAGAAATTTAATGTATGCCGCTATACTAGTTGCTAACTTTAGTGCAAGTGCGCAAACTGTTACGGTAGATAACTTCTATAACAGTGAGACCAGAAAGAACAAGGCGGGGCAACTGGAAAGCTTTCATTATTTGTGGAATGATGAGGAAATGGGCGGATTTTCAATTCTTGGTGAGACTTTTCTGAAAAATGGAGCCAAACGGCTATCTACTTTAACGGCAGCACCAACTAAGCAAAGCCTAAGGAAAAGTGATGTCTATATCATTGTAGATCCAGATCATTTAGGTGATAATCCAAAACCTAACTACATGGACAAAAAAACAGCCACTGTAATTGCCGATTGGGTAAAAGGTGGAGGTGTACTCTTATTGTTGGCTAATGATGAAGCGAATGCAGACCTCAAACATTTTAATCTATTGGCAGCTAAATTTGGTTTTAGCTTTAATAATGATCTGATATTAGGCGTTAAGGATGATGACCATTTTGATGATGGAGGACTAGCTACCTCTGGTAGTAGCATATTTGAAACAGCTCAGCTAATCTTTATCAAGAATGCAGCTTCCATCTCCATCCAACATTCGGCTACGCCAGAATTAAAAACTAAGGATGGTAAAAATGCGATAGTGAGTGCTAAATATGGCAAGGGAATGGTAGTTGCGGTAGGAGACCCTTGGTTATATAATGAATATACCAATGGGAGGTTGCCAGCTAAATTTGAAAATGATAAAGCCGCTATAGATTTGGCAAAATGGCTAATTAAGCATAGCCGAAAAAGATAAAACTCGAGACTTACGAAGCTTAAAAGAACTTCGTAAGTCTTAACATGTTGTTAATCTAACTTGATGATACGGATATTGTCATGGAAGGCAATCCGGGTCAACACGTTGTCGGTCAATAGGACATTACCATTGCTGTCTTCTCCAGCTTCACGATAGACGCCCCATTTGATATAGCCAATATTTCCAGCTGCCACATTTCCGTTGAAGCTGGCAAAGTTATGTTGTTCTACCGCTAAAACGTAGTCGGTATCATTTGGTAGCTTCCTGTAAATCTTCATATAACCATCGTTGGTGTCAGACCATTTAACATCGATACGGAAATGTATCCATTGGTTGATGTATGGCCTAAAATCCGCGATTACATTTTCTTGTGTCGAACTATATCTTCTACTCACTATCGAGTTTCTCTTGGCCATGAGCCTTACTGGAACGGGTACCTCGTTCGAGATTTTTAACTGAAACAGGTTATCTCCATATGGCGGATTAGCGCTGTTCCATTGTTGCCAGTCTTTTAGTAAAATACTCACTTCATAACGGCGGATCTGCCCTGGAGAAAAACGATAGGGTATCACCGTAACTGCATCCGATTCGCTTCTATAGGCATCATTGGAATAATATCCAGGAACGCCTAAAGTTACCTTATGGGCTACAGCATAATTGCCCGTAGCACCAGGTGATATGGTGTAGGCGGCATCACTCGCGGTGGCATTGGTAGGATTTAATCCACTAATACCCGAAGTAGTACTGCCATTTTCATAAGTTACATTTAAAATGGTATCACTTGAGGTCGTGTTATTTGTAGTTGGAACTATCGTTTTGTTTTCTTCAGCTGGAGCTACGGTACTTTGTTTTTTGCTACATGCGGTATAAACCATCAGGCCCATAGCAGCGAAATAAATCAGACTTTTCATATCCACTTAGTTTAAAGAAGCTTTGATATTTCTTGTCTTTCCATCCACTGTAATGGTTAGGTCTATATTTCCTGTTGCAAGGTGATGATCAGTGTTTTCCCTAACTTGTATTACCGGTGTTTTTTGCCCCTGAAAAGGATAAAGTACATGGGTAAAGGTTTGCGTACTTTCGTTATCCTTGTTTTTTTCGAATACAAAAGCTGGACGCTCTAATTCTTTTTTGTATTCATAAGATACCTTGCTCTCTTCCGCTGATAAACTTGCTTTGTCTTTTCCGAAATATTGGATCAACAAGTTATTTCCGTCGCTGTAATTGGTCTGTACGCTATTTTGTTCTGGCTTTGATACTGCTTTGCTATCTTCCTTCAGATGAAAATGTACGCCAACTTTTCCGGTAGTTTTTCCAATTGCCTGATCGATGATCAAAAAGTATTGCTTATCGATAAAAAATACCGTACGCTGATGGTCTAGCCCGGTGTAACTCGGATTAACGTAAGTCAGCTGGTCCAGATTTTCACTAGTTTTCCATTGTTGCAAATTTGCCTTGGTAATCACCATGTTTTTATTATCCAGCGTAAGGGTGTTGTGTATTCTGGTCTGACGGTACCATTCACGCTGCTTCATGATTTCCGCATCGCCGCTGTAAACATATACACCAGCATCGGGCATAAAATTTCTGCCATTCTTCCAAAGCTCAAAAGTGCCATTATCAGGCTGTGCATGAAATTCCCCTGGAGGACTTGCCTTTAATATCATCACGGTCGCTGGATCTCTCCAAGCATTACGGAAAGTGTAAAAGCCAGCGGTGGTCAAACCTTTTGATAAGTAATTTGGTGCTTTACCTTCTTTGCCATCTGTGGCAAAATAACGGATGGTCTCATTATTAGGAAAAGCCTCCAACCAAGTATTGAACTGTCTTAGCCTCACTCTTTTTTCAGCTATCCAAGAGTCGCCGAACATAGGTGCATTGTAATCTGGAAACAGGATACTTTCAAAAGCTAAAACCATATTTTCTACCGTATTTTTGTAGGTCTCAGGAAATTCGCCTGCCACATTTGCTTTTTGCGCAGAGCGATAAGCTTTAAGAAAAATATCAATAGCAGCGGCATGGTAAACTGGAGACAGTTCGAATTGTACGCCGTCTGGATAAACCTGTTTTTTGATTTCTGTATTTAAAACATCTATACCACTTTTTCTCCAAGCTGCTGCATCTTTATATTCAGGAAATGAAGCTCCCGCAAATAAAACCCTTTGGGCTTCAAACAATCTATGGTTGCCCAACTCGGCATAGTGTTGTGGCAGGTAATTGGACTGCTGGTGGTAGCTGTTAAGGAACTCCATCAGAAAAGTAGCGTTAAAATTTGGAGATTTGATGAAGATATCGAAAACGGGTACCAGATTTTGTATACGGTCCGATACTTCAAGTGGACGCCATGCAAAACGGTCGTTATCTTTTGACAGGCCTAATGGATTTTTTTTGACCCAGTCCGAAAACTGTAGTATCCATTCTTTGGCATAAGTTTCATTTTTGGTCTGATAATAAACCAAAGACATGGCCTGCCACCATTTTACACGATGTAATTGCCAACGTACTTCGTTATCCTTTACCGGCCAATGCTGCCAGTTGATGTCTTTACCGTAATCAAAGAAACCGTAACCTTTGTGGGGCTGGAATTTATGGGCTAGGGCACTGTCCGCAGTATTTTTTGTTGCTTTGCTCAAAGGCTGTTTTAAATCTACTACCGCCTCGCCATTACTGAAATCGGGTTCTTTTTTTGAATTTCTATCTTGATAATAGTTGAGCAACGATTGGGCTGCTTGGTCATATTTCCCACTTTCGAAGTTCTTTTTTACAGTTTCCAAACCTGGGTAATCCAGGTTGATGACCTGAAAGCTCTCCTTAGTTATTTTGGTTTGCGCTAGGCAAAAACTCACATAAAGAGAAAGCATACAAACTAATAATATTAATTTCCTGTTCATCTGGTATATCTGGTTAGTGTTTTAAGTTCAATTGGATAGTTTTGGTTTTATTGGGCAAGCCTATTGTCAAATCGATGATGCCGTCTGCTAAATTTTGCCCTGCATTTTCCGTTAATTTAATAACAGGGGGATTGGCCCCCTCAAAAGGATAGAGCACGGTAATGAAAGTTTTGGCATCTCCGTCGGTTTTTTGTTGTTCAAAAGCAAAAGCAGCTCGTGGGGTTTCTTTCTGATATTCATAGGAGACAAAGCTTTCTTCTTCCTTAAGATTAATATTCTTGCTAAATGATTGTATCAATAGATTATTTTTATCAGCATAAGTAGTATAAACACGATTAGCTTGGTCGTCAAATACTGGCTGGTTTCCCTCTTTTAAATTGAAACGGATATCGAGCTTACCTGTGCCAGTTCCAATGGCCCTATCAATAACTACAAAATAGGTTTTGTCTATAAATAAGAAAGTACGTTCATGGTCCAGATCTTTGTAGCTTGGATTGGTATAGCTTAAAAGATCTAAGTCAGTACTTGTTTTCCATTTTTTTAACTGGGCATTGTTTTCAATATTGGCATCGTTCAATGTTAATGTCTGGTGGGCTTTTGTACTCCGGTACCAATCTCTTTTAGCATTTTCATGACCACCTACATTGGCGTAAACAAAACTTCCCGCATCAGGAGTGAAATTTCTGCCTTTTATCCAAAGTACAAAATTTCCATTATCTGGTTGTGAGTGAAAGCCAGCAGGTGGACCAGCCTTGATCTGCATTACGGTGGCTGTAGTGTCCCATCCATTTCTGAAGGCATAAAAGCCTGAGCTAGTTAAAGCACTAGAGAGGTAACTCGGTTTTTCACCAGCTTTGCCATCTGTCGCATAATATGCGATTACTTTGTTTTTAGGAAATGCTTTTGCCCATTCTTTGTAGTTTTTGAGCATGTTGGTTTTATTGGTTGCAAAAGAATTCCCAAAAAGGGGATAGGTATAATCTGGAAAGGAATATTTACCTACGCCCAGTACCATCTTTTCTACCAAAGCACTGTAACTACTAGGGAACTCATTTGAAATGCCAGCCAATTGTGCGATACGTAAGGCATCTAAAAATATTTTAATGGTGCCGATATGATAACCTGGCGAAAGCTCAAACTGAATACCGTCTGGCAATACTTGCTTGCCAATCTCTTCATTAAGCACTTGTATGCCACTTTTACGCCAATCAGCTGCTGCTTTCATTTCAGGGAAATTACTTCCGGCATACATGAGATGTAGCGCTTCGTACAAACGATGGTTGCCGATATCAGTATAATTCGACATCACATAATTGGCCTGTTCATCGTAAGAATTCAAAAAACACATTAAAAATTCCGAAGAAAAATTAGGCGATTTTAGGAACAGATTGAAAAGTCCGCTCCAATGGTTGAGCCTGAAGGAAACCACGAATGCTTTCCATGCATAGTCTTTATCGTCTGGATAAGCGCCGTTTTTATTTTTTCCGATCCAGTCCTTTACTTGGAAAACCCATTCTTTGGCATATTTTTCATCGCCATTGGCTCTGTAAACTAGCCCCAGGCTTTCCCAAAATGCTGTTCTGTGCAAAAACGTAGTTAACAATTGGTCTTTCACTGGGCGGTATTGCCAATTGATGTCTGTCCCGTAATCATAAGTTGGATAACTTTTATGCGGTTTAAACTTGTGTAATAATATGTCATCTGCCAATTTTTGCATTTCTGCATTTACTTTTTTACCAGCAAAGTTGATATGGTCATCTGTATTAAAATTGAGATGACGTACAGCAGTTCTGTTCCTGTAATATTTCAACAAAGCTACAGCAGCATCGTCATATTTTTTGTCGCCAACAGCTTTTTTTACCACTTCCAGCCCTGGATATTCCAAATTGAGGCGCTCAAAATCCTTCGCGTTGGATTGTGCTTTAATGGTGCTAGCAAATGCAGTTATTATCAAAACAAAGATGAAAACTCTTTTAAATAAAATCATATCAAATAGATTTATTGATAAATAAGCTTCATGAGTTTACTTCTTTAGCTCGCTATATCTTTTTAGTGCTTCAAGATAGTAATAGTCGGCATAATCTATCGGAGTATCTATTTCCGAGTTATATAAAAATGCACCTACACTATGTTTTAAGATGAAGTAGTTATTCTCTCCAGGTTTAGCCAGATATTCATCAGATGATAGGGAGGCCAAAATCTGTTCAGCAAAAGCAACATATTTTTTTCCATCTGCTACAGCTGTACTTAGATCTAAAAGGGCAGAGGCGATAACGGCAGCAGCAGAGGCGTCACGTGGTGCCTGTCCATCTTTATCTAAATCTTGTGCGTTATGGACATCTAAATCCCAAGCTGGTATTTTACTTCTCTTGAGGGTAGGATGGTTCATGATAAATTTCGCTACGTTTTCTGCCTGTGCCAAAAATGCTTTGTTATTGCTATTTTTATAACACATCACATAACCATACAATGCCCAACTTTGGCCACGTGCCCAAGCAGATTCGTCAGTTAAGCCCTGGTGTGTCGCTTTACGTAGTACTTGCCCAGTTTTAGGATCATAATCTACCACGTGATAAGAACTGAAATCTTTTCTGAAATGATTTTTCATCGTAGTTAATGCATGCTGGTTAGCAACATTAATGTAGTTGGATTGGTTAAATTGCTTTCCCGCCCAGTATAGATATTCGAGGTTCATCATATTATCTATAATTACAGGGTAGCGCCACCAAGCAAAATCCCAAGACCTAATGGCGCCAATTTTTGGATCAAATCTGTTGGCCAAGTTTTTTGCGCCATCCGCTAATGCTGGCAAATAGGTTTTATCGCCAGTGATACGATAAGCATTACCATAAGAACAATACAACATAAAGCCTATGTCGTGGGTATCTTTAATATAGCGTACTGAATCTAATGCTAAGGTGAAACGTTTTGCCTGTTCTGCCAGTTCCCTGTCGCCAGTAAGTTCATAGCCATACCACAACGATCCCGGAAAGAAGCCTGTTGTCCAATCTCTATAATTGGCTAGTCTTACAGAGCCATCTGGATTGGTAGATCGTGGATTTTTGCCAGGATTATAGGTGGTGGCGGCTTTTTTTAACTGATAGCTGATGGCGTCAGTTGCTTTGGTAAACCAGGTTGGGTTTTTATCCGTTTGACCATTGGCGTAACTGCTCGAGGTAATCACTATCGCGGTCAAAAAAATACTAAATGTCTTTTTCATTAAAGCTGAATAAAGCGGTTTGAATTTTTGGTTAGTTATAGGAAGGTGAAGTTAGCCCTAACCAAAATAGAACGCTTTTGATTTTCGATAGAATGATTTTGAATTTGTTGAATATGGCTAGCGCAATCGTAGATCTGGAATTACAGAATTATAACGTTGGAAATCATCTGGTTTTTTTTAAGAATATTGGCAGTGTTTATTTCTTTTCTAGCTTTCTTTGCATTTGCGTGTGGTTTTCGATAACTCCCAAATTCAAAGTCTCAAAAATTACAGCTGCATTTGACGAGTTTAGATAATTTTGATAGTATTTTAAACAAAATTGAAATAGCTAAGGCCCCAGACAAACTAATTTAGCATCTACCAAATGTAACCGGATCCAGTTCTGCACGAAATGTAAGAACCAAGGGTTGTAATCATTATATAAACTCTTGCCTGTATTTTAAAACGGCGAGTTTTATGATTGTTTTTTCGGTTGCATACGGCAAACAACTAATTAAACAAACTAACCTAACATGAAACAAATTTCATTCATTTTTTTGTTCCTCTTCTTTGTTTTGCGGGGGTATGCACAAGAGGCATTGGTGAAAGGTGTGGTCAAAGACCAGACTAATCAGATTGTACCTGGAGCTACTATTACAGAAAAGGGAACTTCCAATGTGGCAATTTCTGGAACTGATGGGGCTTATCAGATCAAAGTTAAATCTGGAGCTACTTTGGTATTCAGTTTTTTAGGATTTAAATCTCAAGAGCAAAAGATTAATGGTCGAACAACTATCGATGCTCAATTACAGGATGATCAAAACAACCTTAATGAAGTAGTGGTCACAGGCTATGGGCAAACTGCTACAAGAGGTGATTTAACTGGTGCCATTTCTTCGGTGAAAGGTACAGAAATTGCCAAGGTCCCTGTACAAAATGTTGCGCAGGCTTTACAGGGGCGTATTGCTGGTGCGCAGGTGTCTATGGCAGATGGAACGCCAGGATCTGAACCCAAAATTACTTTAAGGGGAGGGATGTCTATTACGCAAAGTAACGAACCGCTATATGTGGTAGATGGTGTGCCGCAAACCGATGGATTAGCTTTCCTAGATCCAATGGACATTGAGTCTGTTGATGTGATGAAAGATGCTTCTTCCACTTCTATTTATGGTGCCCGCGGTGCAAATGGGGTGATATTGATTACCACCAAGAAAATCAAATCTGGCAAAGTGAGGATCAGTTACGATAATTATGTTGGTGCCAAGAAAATTACCAATGAACTTCCTTTGTTATCAGGCTACGACTATGTTTTGGCACAGTATGAATACGCTACCAATTCGTCGGCAGCTATTCAACAGAAGTTTCTGTCTACTTATGGAACTTTCGCAGACTTAAAGAATAACTATGAAAATAGGGTAGGGAACAATTATCAGGATGCACTCTTTGGTAAGACTGCGATGAACCAATACCACAAGTTTAGTGTAAGTGGTGGTGGAAATGAAACCCAGTTCAATGTATTTTATTCGCACAACCAAGATGAAGGCATTATGCTTTCTAGCGGTTCGGTGAAAGATATAGCTAAGTTAACGGTTAACCACAGCTTAAGTAAAAAATTCACGGTCAATGCCATTGTCAACTATGCCAATCAGCAGATTACGGGTATTGGAACAAACGAGGGAGGTAATGCCCGTTTAAGTTTTTTACAGAATATCTTGCAGTACAGACCTATCATTGGTTTAAATGGAACAGACGAAGATCTGCTGAGCCAAGATTTGGATCCCCTAGATCCGTCTCCGGCATTGCCTACCTTTCAAAATCCACAGATTGCCGCAGAATCCAATAAGAGGGATAATCGAATCAAGTCATTGAATGTGAATACTTCATTGCAGTATAATTTTCTTAAAAATTTGACCTATAGAGGTTTGGTGAGTTATTCAGATATCAATAATAAAACCAAGTCATTTACAGATTCTAGGTCTGTTGTAGCGATTAGAAGTGGTGGCGCTTTTGGAAGTATTGCCCAAAATGCTGCTACACGCTTTAATTATAACAATACCGTAACCTATGCCAATACTTTTAATAAAAAGCATAAGCTAGATGTTTCTCTAGGTCAGGAGTACATCTACAATTATAGCGAAGGTTTTTCTGCTGCCGCTTCTGCATTCCCTAACGAAAATTTAGGATGGGATAATCTGGGCTTTGGAACATTGACCACCATACCTACTTCATTTGCACAGGATGAGAAGATGCTGTCATTTTTTGGCAGAACCAACTACAGCTACAAAAGCAAATACCTGCTAACGGCCAGCTTGCGTGTAGATGGATCATCGAAGTTTGGGGAAGATAACCGTTGGGGTGTATTCCCGTCTGCAGCTGTGGCTTGGAGAGTAGCACAGGAAGATTTCATGAAACCTATCAAAGCGATTTCTGATTTAAAGTTGAGATTTAGTTATGGTACTTCTGGAAATAATAGGGTTAACAATTATTTGGCCTTCGGTACATTTGGTAATGTAAGCTACCCATTGAATAATCAACCTACTACGGGGGTAGCCTTAACCAGCTTACCTAATCCTGGTTTAAAATGGGAAGCATTACAGAGTGCCAATATTGGTCTAGACCTTGGCTTGTTCAAACAAAGGATTACCTTAACAGCCGATGTGTATGACAATCGTTCTAAAGATTTGCTGTTCAGTTCACGTATTGCCGCTAGTTCTGGTTTCGCTACCCAATTGAGGAACATCGGAACCACCTCGAGCAAAGGGATAGAGTTTACCTTGAACACGGTAAATGTGCGTAACAATAACTTCAGTTGGAACAGTACCTTAAATTTTGCTTTCAATAAAACCAAAGTATTGAGCTTAAGTGAAAACGAAAACTCTATGGTAGTGCCAAGTTATACCACTACCAACGATTATATTTTGCAGTTAGGACAACCAGTTGGGATGATGTATGGCTATATTCAGGATGGACTTTATCAGGTCGAAGACTTTGACTATAACTCGACCACCAACACCTATACACTGAAAAGTGGGATAGTTACCGATGCCACTACCGTGAGACCAGGTTACATCAAGTTCAAAGATGTTAATGGCGATGGCAAGATTGACGAGAAGGACCGCACCTTGCTAGGTAACGGTAATCCAAAATTTACGGGAGGTTTTAACAATACATTTAGCTATAAAGGGATAGACTTAAGTGTGTTCATCAATTGGGTGGTAGGCAATAAAGTATACAACGCCAATAAATTGAATATGCAGCTTTTGGATGAATATAGTAACGACTTTGCCTACATGGCTAACCGTTGGACAACCATTAACGCTAGCGGACAAATTGCTAGCCCAGCAGAGCTGATTGAATTGAACAGAGGCAAAACGATAGCCAATACCGTGGGAACACAGGATAGACGTTTGTACGATAAAATGATAGAGGACGGTTCTTTTCTGCGTATCAACAACATCAGTTTGGGTTACACCTTACCTAAAAATTGGCTAAGCTCAGTTAAGATAGCTAACGCCCGTATCTATGTAACGGCATATAACCTTCATGTATTCTCGAAATATTCTGGCTACGACCCAGAAGTTAGTGTGCTCAGAAATCCATTGACACCAGGGGTAGATTTTAGTGCTTATCCAAGGGCAAAATCTTTCGTGGCAGGTATTAATCTATCATTATAACATAACCGAGATGAAAAAGAAATTCATAAATCATAAAATCTTACTAGGTATTATCTGTTTATCGCTTTTTGCTACATCTTGTAAAAAAGCATTAGAGGTACAGCCTTACTCTTCTTTCACCAGTGCCAATTTTTTCGAAAATGAAAATCAGGCGTACATGGCAACTTTGGGTGTCTATCAGTCGCTTGGGCAACAAGCCACCTACGGTTGGTATATCAACCTATTATATGATAACGACACCGATATTTCACAAATTGATGGAAATGTGGATGCAAACCAATGGAGAGCAATTCCTCATTACGGTATTACCAAAGAGAGTGCTTTTTTAGACCAGACTTGGATAGCGCTGTATCAGGGTGTTGGGAGAGCGAATGTAGTTCTGGCGCAGATCCCAGAAATGGCTACTTATAAAAATGGCACAGCAGCGCAAAAGGCTGTACTAGATCGCTTAATTGGCGAGGCTAAATTTTTACGTGGCTATTTTTATTTCGACTTGGTCCGTTTATTTGGAGATGTGCCTTTGAAGCTTACGCCATCAAAAGCTGGCGAACAGCTCAATATTCCTTCTACGGATCGATATGTAATTTACGACCAAATCATCAAAGATATGAAGGAAGCGGCTGAAGTATTGCCTGCTGCCTTGCCTGTGGATGAAAGGATCAATAAATGGGGTGCAAAAGCAGTATTAGCTAAAGTGGCGTTATATGCTGGAGGATATTCATTACGTAACAGGGGTGATGTAGGAGTGATGGAACGACCTACCAATTACAAAACATATTATACGCTGGCAAAACAACAGATTGATGATGTAATTGGAAGCAATTTATATGCGCTAAACGCCGACTACACCAAAGTATTCAAAAATCAGAGCCAACATATCCTAGAACCTAAGGAAAGCTTATTTGAAGTTGCATTTTTCAATCAGGCCAGTTCAAGTGTTGGTGGAAATGCACTAGGGCAATTTAATGCGCCTACCACAGCAAATGGGATTTACAGACAGGCAAATGCAAGGGTTCTAGTGCTGAAACCGTTTTTCGATTCGTATGACACTAAAGATATTCGTAGGGATTTTTCTGTAGCAGCTTACCAGATCAATGCAACTGGAATTAAGGTTCCTTACCTAGCTTCTAGGGGAGAAGAGCAGTGGAAAATAGGCAAATGGAGTAGGGAATATCAAACGGGAGCATTGCAGGAACAGCAGAGTACCAACATCAATACCGTACTATTACGCTATTCGGATGTACTATTAATGCGTGCTGAAGTGGAGAACGAATTGAACGAAGGACCAAATGCAATGGCTTATGACGCAATCAACGAAGTAAGGGCAAGAGGTTATGGTATCAATACCACAGGCAACAGTATTGCCATTGAACTGACCAGTGCAGGAAGTGGTTACATCGCCGTACCAACATTTACTATTACAGGTGGAGGTGGCACCGGAGCTATTGGCGCAGCCAATCTGATTACCGCTACAGGTGCGCTTGGTGCAATGACAGTGGTTACCACCGGTTATCCAAATACGGTAAATGCTGGTTATGGTTACACTTCTGCGCCTACCGTAACAGTAACTAATCCTTGGCCAGATAACACGGCAAATTGGGCAGCTGCCAGAGCTTATACAGCGGGTACCTACGTGAAACAGGGTAACAACTTTTATAGGGTAGTTACTGCGGGTACATCAACAAGCACACCTCCAACACATACATCAGGTAATTCTACAGCGGCAAGTACAGGAGCGGTATTTCAATATGCCAGTGTTGCGGTGGTGAGAGCAACATTGCTGCCTAAACCAACTGCAACTGATGCAAATCTTACACCTGGATTAGGCAAGCTACCATTTTTCGATGCCATTGTAAAAGAAAGAGCATTAGAGCTGTGTTTTGAAGGCGGACGTAGGGGAGACTTGATTCGATGGAATATCTTGGGAACTAAGATCGCATTGACCAAATCAATCATCAGAACAAATTACACCTATATTTCTGCGACCAACTTCAGGGCAAATCAGCATGAGCTTTACCCAATACCATTGAGCGAAACAGATGTGAATAAGGTGATTAAACAAAATCCAGGATACTAAAACTAAACTTAATACTGAAAAAATGAAAAAAGCGCTATTAATTGGCTTATTGATGATGTCTGCATCTTCAATTTTTGCACAGACTAAACCTAAAAGCATGCGTGAGGTAAGAGACTCGGTTTTCAGCTCACTTAACCTTTCGGAAGAAAGTAAAAAGAAGATGCATGACCTAATACAGGAAATTGGCAAGGCAAAAGCCGAAGTTGGTAAAGATGCTACTTTGACAGACGAGCAAAAGAAGGAAAAGCTTTTAGCGTTAACCACCCAACAAAGTAAAAGAGAGCAGGAAATCATGACGCCCGATCAAAGAGCAGCATGGGCCAAATTTGCCAAAGAATACAGACGTCCTAAAAACTAATTATGAAAGTGCCTTTTTAGGCACTTTTTCTTTGATTGAGCTAAACAAATATGAAGCATTTTTATAGTTGTACCTTCCTTTTTCTAACGTTCCTTGGCTTTGCAAACGCTCAAGAGCGTAAACCAAATATTTTGGTGATCATGACCGATCAACATACTGCAGAAGCGATGAGCAATGCAGGTAATAAAGATCTGCGTACACCTGCTATGGATAGACTGGCAGCTAACGGAACCAAGTTCACTAAAGCGTATTGTGCCCAGCCACTGTGTACACCTTCCCGCACGGCAATTTTCAGTGGTAAAATGCCTTACGAAACAGGTTTCATAGGCAATGCGCCAGAAAAGGACGGTTTATGGGCTGATAGCTTATTGGTAATGGGCAAGATTTTGAAGAATGGAGGCTATAAAACTGGCTATGTAGGGAAATGGCATTTGCCCCTACCAACTACAAAAATCAGCCAGCATGGGTTTGACTATATAGAAAATACGAACTTTTTAGATTATAACGATGCCGCTACTCCATCTTATTGTGCCCGTTTTTTGAAGGATAATAAAAACAATCCATTCTTATTGGTAGCTTCTTTTTTAAATCCACATGATATTTGCGAGTGGGCTAGGGGCGAAAGCTTAAAAATGGATGTCTTGGCCGATGCGCCACCACCGCATCTGTGTCCGGAACTGCCAGCCAATTGGGGCATTCAGCCAAATGAGCCAAAAATTGTGAGGGATCAACAAAAAGTAAGCTCTAGAACCTATCCAACCGTAGATTGGACTGCAGATCAGTGGCGCCAATATCGCTGGGCCTATAACCGTTTAGTAGAAAAGGTGGATGTTTATATCGAAATGGTACTTGCGTCCCTAAAGAAATATGGTCTGGAGAAAAACACCATCATTATTTTTACTGCCGATCACGGCGATGGTTATGCGGCGCATCGTTGGAACCAGAAACAGGTATTGTACGAAGAATCTGCTAAGGTGCCTTTCATCATTTCTAGGTTAGGGGAATGGCAAGCTAAAACAGATGAGATGTTGGTCTGCAATGGCATTGACGTCCTACCCACCATAGGCGGTTTCACAGGTGTAAAAATGCCTCCTTATTTGAAAGGAGTTGACCTCAGTAAGAGAATAGAAAATCCTAGTCATCAGTTGCGTGATACCTTGGTGATCCAAACAGATTTTGCGGACAATGAACAGTTAATGGGAATCAACGGTAGGGCCGTAATCACTAAAGATTTTAAGTACATCGTTTATAACAAAGGAGAAATCAGAGAGCAGTTGTTTGAGCTGGGCAAGGATGCCGGAGAAACAAAAAACTTGGCATTCAACAAAACATTCGCTAAAAAGTTGAAGTCGTTTCGCAGTTATTTAAAAAAATGGTGCAAAAAAAATGGCGATACTTTTGATGCCGGTATTTAATCCCGATAATCGTCTAAATGTTTGTTATTTGTTGCTTTGGGCATGGTATTAATCAAAATTGAATGAAAATTAGCTAAAATTGAAATACTTCTTATCCATAGGTTTTTAGTTTTGAATTGACACTAACCAATTCTTAACGGGAGACTCGACCTCTCTTAAAAACCAATGAATATGAAAAAAACTCTACTTTCTATTGCCTTCGTTGTAGCATTTACACTAGTAAAAGCTCAAAATCTTACTGCCGATAATGTGGTGGTTTTAAAACTGACTAGCTTATCTGGATACGGCAGAGTTGCTACAGTTAGTTTAGAAGAATATACAACTTCTGGTGCAGTTTTATCATCTACTAATATTTCCAATACTGGTACAGGCAACGATTTCTATTTGCCGTATGGTTCGGCGAGCAATCAGGCAACAGCTTACCTAAATCTTTCTACAGACAACCAGTTGCTCACACTTTATGGCTATAACACGTTGCCAAGTACTACGCCAGCTACAACAGAATTATTTGCCGCAGGTGCCTTAAATAGAACTTTTGTGGCCATCAATGCTGCTAAGATGGCAACGAAGCTAACGACAGATGCACATAGTGGAACAAACGTTAACCGTTCGGCTTTGGCTTATCCATTAGGTGGCGGTTCTTATGGCATCTATTTGGCTGGTCATGGCTCAGGCATCAAACATGCGACCTATAACCCAACGGCTGGAACTTTATCTTCGGCAACTGTGATCAACTCTTTGAATACAATTGATGTAAGGATCTCTGAGGGAAAACTATATGCCACTAGTCAAGTTACCTCAGGTGTAAGTAGTTTTGATACAGATTTGCCAACTTCAGTAGCCTCTATTGCCAACACTTTTACAGTGAACAATTCGCATGACTTTGTAATTTTTAATCTTGGCGCTAACAAGGTGATGTACGTAGCTGTAGCTGCCAACACAGCTACCGCTGCTGATGGAGTGTTTAAATATTACTCTACGGATAATGGTGTCACTTGGATTGCTGCGGGCAAAGTAGATGGAAATACGGTAACAGCTGCCGATAATGGTTTTAGGGGGCTTTCGGGTAGATTCGAAGCAGGGAAAATCACGTTATATGGTGTGACTTCTAACAATTCAGTTAATAGTTTGCTCAAAATTATAGATAATACAGCCTACAATGTAGCAATATCAAATGCCAATGCTACCATTACTAACCTAGCTACAGCACCAACTGGTTCGGGATTTAGAGGTGTTGCTTTTACCCCTGGAAGTACGGTTACTTTGCCAGTAACTATTTCACAACCGCTTTCTGCAAAGGTTATGGGTAATCAAGTTAACCTGAGTTGGGCTACATCTTCAGAACAGAATAGCGATCGATTTGAAGTGCTACATTCTGGCAATGGAAAAGACTTTACGAAAATAGGAAGCCGTGAAACTAAATCTCCAAATGGAGCGAAGTATGGTTTTACACACTTAAATGTAGCATCAGGTACTAACTATTATAAATTGCTACAGGTAGACAAAAATGGAAGTAGTGAAGAATTTGCGCCAGTGGTTGCTACAGTTGGTTTGTCTAAAGCTGACTTCAATATCTATCCAAATCAACAATCCGTGATCTTAACCATTGATAGCGAAAAACCCGTGATACAAGCCCAAATCAAGCTCATTGATATTACAGGGAGAATAGTGGTCAAACAAAAGGTGAATATTACTACAGGCGTCAACAGCTTTAGTATTCCTATCAATCTTGGAAAAGGTATTTATGTAGCTACAGTAAACGGAGAGTATTTAAAATTATCTAAAAAGTTTATCCAGAATTAACAATCAGTATATTTGGTTTCTGGAGAGCTGCCTTAATTGGCGGCTTTCCTATTTTAAGGATATTTTGTTTAATTAATTTAGTATATTCCTAACTGGTTAACGCGTATTGATTTTGATTGAAAAGTGAAAGAAATGATTAGAGTTCGGTATTTACGCATGGTGTTGCTGCTTGTAATTGCGATAGGAATAAAATCCTTTGCACAACAGGGCGATATGCACTTTCGTAATATCTCCGTAGATAAAGGCCTTTCGCAAAGTACAGTTTTTTCGATAGCACAAGATACGCTCGGCTTTATTTGGATGGCGACCAAAGATGGACTGAACCGTTATGATGGTAATCGTTTTTCTGTTTACAGACCAATCAATGGTCGTCAAAACAGCATTATTTCCAGTTACATTAGTAGTCTGTACGTTGATCGAAGCGGAAAATTATGGGTTGGTGGAAATCGCGGGGTGAGCAAATACAATTATGATACAGATGATTTTGAAAATTTTCCATTAGCCCGTACTGCAGGCGAATGGAATATTTCAAGTATGGTTGAAGACGAGAATGGTAGTATTTGGGCCAGTTCTACAGGCGGCGATATTTTCTTGCGCTCAAAAACCGACAATAAGTTTAAACAGCTTAATATTGATGTAAGAGCTTATGGTGTAAAGCACATTTCATTCATCAACATCTGGAAAAAAGCGGTAATTGTTGGAACAGAGTTGGGACTTTTCAAGGTCTCTGCCAACAAAACAACACTAGAGCATATTGAGCTGGGATTGAAGAGACCAGAAATCAACTGTGCTTATGTAGATAAAGAAACTTTATGGATAGGTACGGAAGGAGCTGGTCTAATCACGCTAGCTAATGTTACTGGTGAAATCAAAAATTATAGGCATACTTCTGGGCAAAATACATTGGCTGACAATAATATCAGAAGTATTTCGAAAGATCGAATTGGCCAAGTTTGGCTCGGTACTTTTAGGGGACTTTCTATATTCAATCCAAAAACAGCAGCTTTTCAAAGTTATTATCATCAGATATCGCAACCCTTTGCGTTGAGCCAAAATTCTGTTAGGTCTATTTTTAGGGATAAGCAAAACGGCATGTGGCTGGGAACTTATTATGGTGGAGTGAACTATTACCACGAGAACCACATTAAGTTCAACTTACTGAGCCGAAAAACAGGAGAACTTTCTTTGAGCGATGAAGTGGTCAGCATTATCAAAGAAGATCCTAAAGGCAACATCTGGATTGGAACAAACGATCGGGGATTGAATTTTTGGAACCGAAAAGCTAATAAAATCAGCTATTATGTTGCTCAAGAAGGGAATTCAAATAGTCTGAATACGAATAATATTAAATCCTTAGTTTTTGGAAATAACAATGAAATATTTGTAGGTACGCATAATGGCGGCTTAAACGTATTGAATAGTGCTACTGGTTCGGTTAGGCATTACGTGCATGACGAACGTAATCCCCAAAGTATCGCCAGCAATTTGGTTTATGGTTTATTGAAGGATGATAAGGGCAGTATTTGGGTCGGTACCTATGCAGGATTGGATCTTTTTAATCCTGAGACAGGTGTTTTCAGGCATTTCCTCTTAGATCATGCTGGAAATCGTTTGAGATCAGATGAGATCACCTACCTTTTTCAGGACAGCAGAAAAAGAATGTGGATAGGAACAACCAGTGGTGTTTCACAGTTCCATCCCGATAATATGCTGTTTGGACTTTTGCCAAATTCTAAGTTGACAGATGATGTGATCAATTGCATTGCCGAGGATGGTAAAAAACGGATTTGGATAGGTACAAGAAGAGGAATTAGTCTTTACGATGAGGCCAAGCGAAATTTCATCACTAGCGATACAAGAAAAGATTTGATAACGGGAACGGTATATGGTATCGTTCCAGACGAGGAAGGCAATCTTTGGATATCTACTAATCGCGGCTTGGTACAGTTCAATCCTGATAGTGGCAGTATCCACACTTTCGACGAAAAGGATGGCTTGCAGAACAATCAGTTTAATGAATATGCATTCTGTAAAGCTTCGGATGGCATGCTCATTTTTGGTGGTATCAAGGGAATTTCCTATTTCTATCCATCTTGGGTGAAGCAGGTGCCTGTAAAACTGCAGCTCCGTTTTACAGGTTTAGAAGTGCTTGGGAAAAATATAGTGGCTAAAGATGATACCGAAATCCTAGACCATCCCATAGATCAAATAAGTGAAATTAATTTTGGTCCCGAACATAAACAGTTTAGCATTTACTTCAATAGCTTCAACTATCTTTCTGCCAATCGTACACACTACATTTATAAACTTGATGGTTTTGATACCGAATGGCAGAAGACGGACGATCCAAAGGTGAGTTATAGTAATGTACCTGCTGGAACTTATACTTTCTTGGTAAAGGCCATTGGGCCTAATGGAGAAGAAAGTAAGGTGAGGGATTTGGATCTCAGGATACAGCCTGTATGGTACAAATCGACTTTGTTCTATATCCTGTTGTTGGCCTTGATTTCCGGTTTGGCCTATTTGGCCTATCGCATTATTGCCGAGCGCATCAACACGCTTCATCAATTAAAAATGGAACGCTTGGATAAAGAAAAGGTGCAGTACATCAATCAGATGAAAATGGATTTCTTTACCAATGTTTCTCATGAACTCAGAACACCTTTGACCTTGCTTTTAGCGCCATTGGAGGAAATGTTGAGTAAGAGTGGCACAGATAAATGGCTCAGAAAACAGCATGAACTGATGCAAACCAATGCTAAACGCTTGTACCATTTGGTAGATCAGTTGTTTGAATTTAAGAAAACCGAAAGGGGAACACGTAAATTGAAAGTGGATTGCTCTGATTTGGTGGGTTTCATCAACGAAATTTATTTCTCTTTTAAACCCCTTGCCGAAAAGAACGATATACAATATGTTTATCATCCATCTCTGGAAAAACTCGAATTTCTTTTTGATAAAGATGCCTTGGAAAAGATACTTTTTAATCTATTGTCGAATGCTTTTAAATACACCAAAGCAGGACAGCAGATCAAGGTATTGCTATCGGTTAAAAATGATTTTGTAATTATTGAGGTGGTAGATACAGGTTTGGGTATTGCAAAAGATCAGCTGGAAAAAGTGTTTGACCGCTTTTATCAAATAGAGGGAGAAGGAACCAATTTAGGCTCAGGAGTAGGTCTTGCCTTTACCAAAAGACTGGTAGAGCTACACCACGGTCAAATTTATGTAGAGAGCGAAATAAGTGAGGGAAGTAGGTTTGTAGTAGAAATTCCAATTTTGGATAGCTACTATAATGATGATGTTGTGATAAATGAAGCCGCCCTTCCTGAAGTGTCAATAGTGGATAAAGCTGATGTATTAGTTGACTCAGAAGTTACTGATGACAAGGTGCAATTTACCGAGGCTAAAGTACTATTGGTAGATGATAACGAAGAAATTTTGACCTATCTAAAAAGCTTTTTGGAAGATAGTTTTGCCATACAAACCGCCGCAGATGGCCGAATAGCATTAGAGCTGCTAGAGCATAATCATTACGATATTGTACTTTCCGATGTCATGATGCCCGAACTGGATGGTTTACATTTGTGTAAGCGTATCAAACAGAATATCAATACCTCTCATATCCCAGTAATTTTGCTGACAGCTAAATCAGAAACTTCAGAACAGCTTAAAGGCTTGGAAATGGGTGCCGATGATTACGTGACCAAACCTTTTTCTCCGCAATTGCTAAAGGCAAAATTGCTGAACATCCTAAAATCAAGAAGAAGGTTAAAGGAATTTTATGCTGCATCAAAAGAGATCATTCCAGAAAATATTGCATTTAATGCGCTTGATGAAGAGTTTTTGAAAGAAGCGGTAGCTATCATTGAGAAACATTTGTCGGATTCTGATTTTTCTGTAGATAAGTTTAGTAGGGAAATAGGTATGAGCCGCTCTAATCTTTATCTTAAATTCAAAGCTATTACAGGCGAATCTGCTACAGATTTTATTAAGCGTATCCGTTTTACTAAAGCTGTAGAACTGATGGAGTCGAAAAGATATAATATTGCACAGGTAGCTTATATGTGCGGGTTTAATTCACCTTCTTATTTTTCAACTGCTTTTAAACAGTATTTTGGTTATATGCCTTCAGAGTACATGGAGCGAAGGAATGAAAATTAGGGAAAAAAGCAAGGTTTGATGATTTGTCGCGAAAACTTCTCTAGTAGATATTTTACTCGAATGATTATCTCTAGTAGTGAAGTTAATTTGCTGTTAGGGGATGTTTCTTGGTAAGAAAAATCAAACAGCCCCAATATATTCTTGAATTGTTGTGAAAAATGTTTCAAAATTGCTCTGTATAACGATTTCAGATAGTATTGTAAGATTAATTATGTGGCGGTTCGATGTAAAATTGGAAAAATGGTAAATCCTTAAAAAGATCAGAAAAAACATAAATATCCTTATCAACTTAAGCGGAATTGCTATAAAAAATTGGTCGAGATATTTATCCCGACCTTAAGTAAGTTATTTTTTCGGATTGCGCTTTTTGCCCTTTACAATTAGTTTTTGGGGCTCTAAGTACCGATGAAAGATAGGTTCATCAAGCTTTGAAATCTTGGTAAAACTCTCTAACAATCGGTTCGGGTCTACTATATTATTGGGTACTGATCCTTTAACACGGATTAAAAAATCAAAAAAGCGGCTTAATTTTAA
>RCUH01000301.1_pt1 | contig 58236 bp, 54 predicted proteins | sample 2166191 | NCBI WGS metagenome assembly RCUH01 (sample SAMN09932848, study PRJNA488358) | compost metagenome | feature: garden; material: soil; isolation source: compost soil in an enriched community after 214 h of incubation | place: Germany: Experimental Botanical Garden Goettingen | collected... | reverse complement strand
GGTTGAGAAGCGGTTTGCTGGCCGACAAGCTGCCCGTCACGTTGTGCATGGCGGCCTTGATGGGCCTGACGGGGGCGCTGGCCACCGTGGTGTTCCGGGAACTGCTGGGCTGGACGCAAATGCTGCTGAGCGGAGGCGACATTCCCCGTGGAATGGTGTCGCTGGCCCGCGGCCTGGACCCCTGGCAGCGCTTCGTGATGCCGGCGGCGGGAGGCGCAATCGCCGGCATCATTCTGCAAATGGCGGCCCGATGGCTGCCCAGGCGAGGCGCGGCCGACTATATGGAGGCTATTTCGATTGGCCGGGGCGTGATCGGCTTTCGCCAGACCGTTGCGCGCAGCCTGTCGTCGATTTTTTCCATTGGATCAGGCGCTTCAATCGGGCGCGAAGGCCCAATGGTCCAACTGGCGGCCATGTGTTCGTCGCTGACGGGCCGCTACCTGGTGCTGCCTCCCCGGCAACTGCGGTTGTTGGTGGCCTGCGGTGCAACGGCGGGCATTACCGCCGCCTACAACGCGCCCATTGCGGGAGCGCTGTTCATCTCCGAGATCGTGTACGGCGTCATTTCGTCGGCCACGCTGGTTCCGCTGGCCGTGGCGTCGGTGGTCGCCAACATCGTCACCCGTCAGATCCTGCACTACGACGCTGTCTTCCATATGCCGCACTTTGAATTCGTGTCGGGCTGGGAAGTGATCAATTATCTTGGGCTGGGTCTGATCGCGGGCCTGGCCGCGCCGCAATTCCTGCGGTTCCTGGACCTGTCGCGCGCCGCGTTTCTGCGGCTGCCTTTTCCGCTGTGGGTAAGGATGACGGCGGGAGGACTGGTGGTCGGCGCGCTTTCAGTGCTGAATCCCGAGGTCTGGGGTAACGGCTACAGCGTGGTCAACAGTATGTTGCACACGCAATGGGCCTGGCAGGCGGTGGCCGCGATTCTGCTGTTGAAGACGCTGGCTACCGCCGCCAGCGTGGGATCCGGCGCCGTGGGCGGGGTGTTCACGCCGACGCTGTTCGTGGGCGCCGCGCTGGGCGCGCTGTACGGAACGGGTTTGCACGGACTGTTTCCCGCAGGGGGCTTGTCCGCGGTATCCAGCTATGCCGTGGTGGGTATGGGGGCGCTGCTGGCCGCAACCACTTATGCGCCGCTGATGTCCATTCTGATGATCTTCGAGATGACGCTCAGCTACGAGATCATGCTGCCGTTGATGCTGGCGTGCATGACCGGCTATGTGGTCGCGCAGCGCATACGCCCTGACTCGGTCTACGCGAAATCGCTGGCAAGCAACCGGCTTGCGCGGCGTGTTCTGTCAAAGGAGGATAGGCGCGAAAAATATTGAGTAAAAGCTCATATATTTGCCGAAGTCAGGATCCGGGGCGCTGGGCTCAACGATGTAAGCCGTTCGGGCGAGTGGCGCAAATCCATCCCATTATAAAAGGGGCTTTCGCATGAATACTCGATCAAGTCCGATCTCTCTTGCCCTGTGGGTCTCGATGTACCCGTATCGCCGATAAATGGCGATGTTCTCCGTCATCAACTCCTGGGTGTAAAGACGGATGTGGGCAAAGCCGGCCTGGCGCGTCAAGTCCTCGGCCCATCGCAGCATTTCCCGGCCGTACCCCTTTCCCTGCGCCAAGGTTGATACCGCGATGTTGTCCAGCAGCATGCACCCGGCGTCAGGCTCGGGAATCAGCACTATCACGCCTTGGATTCCATCCTGGGAATCCAGCACATGAACCACGCCCTGCGCTACGCGGGCCGGATAGTCGTCCAGCAGCGGACCGGGCGTGGCGCCGATCCGGGCAATGTAATGCGTGTAGGCGTCCTTGACGATGCGTTCGATCGCGCCCACGTCGCCGGGCGTCGCGGGCCGGATCCAATGGGGGCGGTTGGTGGTCATTGCCGCGGACGACTCCCGGCTATTTGCCGATGCAGAAACTGGAAAAAATCTCGCCCAGCAGATCGTCGCTGGTGAACTTCCCGGTGATGCTGGACAGGCTGTCGTGCGCGATCCGCAGTTCTTCGGCAAACAGGTCCAGCACGCGGTCGTCCTGGCCTGCGTGCTCGGCGGCCAGTTCCAGGTGTTCCGCCGCGTCCTGCAGGGCATGCAGATGGCGCTCGCGCGCAAGCCATGGCGATTCGGCGCCGGGATTCCAGCCCGCGATCCGCAGCAGCTCGGCGCGCAGCGCATCGAGGCCGGCGCCGCGCTTGGCCGAGACCCCCAGTTCACCTGGCCGGGCGGCAAAGGGAGCGGACAACAGGTCGAGCTTGTTGAATACCTTCAGCACCGGCGTGCGCGGCGGCAGGCGCGCGGTGATCTGGGCGTCGAGTTCATCGCCGGGCTGGGTGGCGTCCTGCAGATGCAGGATGACGTCGGCCCTTTCGATTTCCTGCCACGTGCGCGCGATACCAATGCTCTCTACGGTGTCCTGAGTTTCCCGTAGTCCGGCCGTGTCGACAATGTGCAGGGGAACGCCATCTATATGGATTTCTTGCACGACTTTGTCGCGTGTCGTTCCGGCAATCGGCGTGACGATCGCGATATCGTCGCCTGCCAGCGCATTGAGCAGGCTGGATTTTCCTACATTGGGCTGGCCCGCGAGAACGACGTGCAGTCCCTCGCGCAGGATGACCCCCTGGCGCGCCTGCGCGATCAGCGCGGACAGGTCCGCGGACAGCGCATCGAGCGTGGGGCGGGCCTGATATTTCTCAAGGAAGTCGATTTCCTCTTCGGGAAAGTCCAGCGTCGCTTCAACCAGCATGCGCAGGTGAATGATGCGATCCGACAGATCGTTGACATGCGCCGAAAATTCGCCGGACAGGGATGCCATGGCGCCTCGCGCGGCAGCCACCGACGAGGCTTCGATCAGGTCCGCGACAGCCTCGGCCTGGGCCAGGTCCATGCGGTCGTTCAGGAATGCGCGGCGCGTGAATTCACCGGGTTCGGCCAGCCTCAGGCCCAGGTCGCGGCCCGCGGCCAGACAACTGTCGAGAACGCGGCGCAGCACTGCCGGGCCGCCGTGGCCCTGCAGTTCCAGCACGTCCTCGCCGGTATAGGAATGCGGCGCGCGAAAGTAGAGCGCGATGCCCTCATCCAGCAATTCTCCGGCTACGGATTTGAACGGCAGGTAGTGCGCATGGCGCGGTTTCAGATCGCGTTGGAACAGGCGGCGCACCAATTCGGACAGGTCCGCACCAGAAACGCGCACCACGCCGATGCCACCTCTTCCGGGGGCGGTGGCAATGGCGGCAATGGGGGCGTAGGCGGACATATCAGGGCGACGGCGATGCGAGAACAATAGGGGAATATAACTGTTGCGCGGCACGTTGTTTGCTGGTTACTGTGGCCCCGAGGTTCAAAACCCGAAACAACTCTGGGAGATCACGATGGCATCTCGGTTTTCGCGTGTCTTGGCCTGCGGCTCGGCCGCGGTGATATTGGCCTTTGGCACATTCAGTTCGGCCATGGCCCGCGATCTCGTGATCGCCTTGAAGACCGAGCCATCCTCGATGGATCCGCAGTATCACGCGCTGACGCCCAACACGCAGATCTCCCAGACCATCTTCGATACGCTGGTTGCCACGGACGCGCAGTTGAAGCCGCAGCCTTCGCTTGCGGAATCCTGGACCGTGGACGGCAAGATCTGGACGTTCAAGCTGCGTCCGAACGTGAAGTTTTCGGACGGCACGCCGTTTACCGCGGAAGACGTGGTCTTCACTTATGACCGCGTGCCCAAGGTGCCCAACAGCCCGTCGCCGTTCACCCTGTACCTGGGGTCCGTCGAAAAGACCGAAGCGGTCGATCCGATGACCGTTCGTATCACGACCAAGAGCGTCGCGCCGAATCTTCTGGTGAACCTGGCGCAATTGCCCATCATGTCCAAGAAGGCCGCGTCCGGCCCGGCGGCCGAGGGCAAGACCACCATGGAATTGAACAGCGGCGACGGCCTGATCGGCACGGGGCCGTACAAATTCGTGTCCTGGAAGCGCGGCGCCGAATTCGTGCTGGCCCGCAATGACAACTACTGGGGAAAAAAGCCCGAGTGGGACCGCGTGGTCTACCGTCCGATCAGCAACGCCGCCGCGCGCGTGGCCGCGTTGCTGGCCGGCGACGTCGACATGATCGAGGATCCCCCAACCGACGACCTGCCCAAGCTCAAGGGCGACAAGAAGCTCTTCGTCGAGGAAACACCGTCGGTGCGTGTCGTCTATGTGGCGCTCGACCAGTATGCCGAGCCCTCGCCCGGCGTCCAGGGCACCGAAAAGAACCCGATGAAGGACAAGCGGGTGCGCGAGGCGCTGTCGCTGGCCATCAATCGCGACGCGCTGGTGGAACGCGTGATGGGAGGCGTGGCGCTGCCCGCGGGCAATCTGTTGCCCTATCCCATGTTCGGGTCCAGCAAGGAACATTCGAAGGCGCCAAAAGCGGACGTGGAAAAGGCCAAGGCGCTTCTGAAGGAAGCCGGCTACCCCAACGGGTTTTCGATCACGCTGGGCTCGCCGTCCGGCCGCTACGTCAACGATTCGAAGGTTGCGCAGGCGATCGCATCGATGTGGACACGCATCGGCGTGAAGACCAGCGTGGATGCCATGGCGCCACCCGTGTTTTTCAAGAATCGTGACAGCTATGCGTTCTCGGCCTATCTGGCGGGATGGTCCGTGACCAGCGGAGAAATGTCGAATGCGTTGACGTCCCTGCTGATGACGCGCAATCCCGAAGCCGGCCAGGGCACCACCAACCGCAGCCGTTATTCCAATCCCAAGATGGACGAACTGGTGAAGGAAGCCTCGTCCACCATGGATGACGCCAAGCGTGCCGAGCTGCTTTCCACGGCCAGCAACATCGCGATGGATGACTTCGCCATGTTGCCGGTGCATTTCGAGCTCTCGGTCTGGGCCATGAAGAACGACATCCGCTATCAGGGCCGTCCCGACCAGGTCACGCTTGCGCAGTTTGCAACGCTGAAGAAGTAACGCGCACAGCAGGCGGTATCTTGTGCTTGCAACGATAGTAAGAAGGCTCCTGCAGACCATCGTCGTCATGCTCGTCATGTCGGCGCTGGTCTTTGCGGGCATCTACATGGTGGGCGATCCGGTATCCATGCTGGCCAGCCCGGAGGCCACGGAAGCGCAGCGCGCCGCCATCAGCGCGTCGCTGGGGCTGGATCAGCCGTTGTGGCGCCAATACCTGATCTTCATGAGCCAGGCGGTGCGCGGTGACTTCGGCAACAGTTTCCTGACCGGCGAGCCGGCCATGCACCTCATCCTGGAACGCATGCCCGCCACGGTGGAGCTGGCCTGCGTCGCCATGCTGCTGTCGGTGCTGATCGGTGTGCCGCTGGGCATTCTGGCGGGCCTCAAGCCCAAGGCGGCGGGGTCGCGGGCGATCATGACCGGTTCCGTTCTGGGCTTTTCGCTTCCCAACTTCTGGGTGGGCCTGATGCTCATCATGGTGTTCGCCGTGATCCTGGGATGGGTGCCGGCGGGTGGGCGCGGACAGACAGTCAGCATCGGTTCCCTGCAACTGAGCGTGCTGACGCTGGACGGCTGGTTGAGCCTGGCCCTGCCGGCCGCCACGATCGCCTTCGCCAAGTGCGCCATGATCATCCGCGTGACGCGGGCGGCGACGCGTGAAGCCTTGCCCATGGACTACATCAAGTTCGCGCGCGCCAAGGGATTGTCCGAAAGACGCGTGCTGGGCGTGCATCTGCTGAAGAACATCCTGATTCCCGTGGTGACCGTGGCAGGCCTGGAATTTGGCCAGGTCATGGCGTTCGCGGTGGTGACCGAGACCGTGTTTTCCTGGCCGGGAATGGGCAAGCTGCTGATCGATTCCATCATCAACCTGGATCGTCCGGTAGTGGTGGCGTATCTGCTGCTGATTGTCTTTTTCCTGGTCATGTTGAACCTTGTGGTGGACATCATCTATACGGTGCTGGACCCGCGCGTACGTTTGGACAGCCGCCGATGAACACGCCCGCCACCCCCGCCACCGCTGCCGCGCCGCCTTCTTCCGCCAAGGAACAATCGCCCTGGCGCCGTTTCGTCGCCGATTTCTTTGCCAGCAAGCTGGCCACGCTGGGCCTGGTGATGTTGGTCGCGATCGTGGGCGCCGCGCTGCTGGCGCCATGGATCGCGCCGCAGAATCCCTATGATCTGGCCAGCCTGGACATCATGGATTCCAAGCTCAAGCCGGGCAGCGAAAGCGGCGACGGCTCCATGCGCCACTGGCTGGGCACCGATGGCCAGGCGCGGGATCTGTTGTCTGCCATTCTTTACGGCATGCGCACGAGCCTGATGGTGGCCACCGTGTCCGTGCTGGCTGCCTTTGGCATCGGCGCCACGGTGGGGCTGATAGCGGCGTATTTTGGCGGGCGCATCGATGCCTTGCTGATGCGGGTTGTGGATATCCAGTTGTCGTTCCCCGCCATTCTTGTCGCCCTGATGCTGCTGGCTATCCTGGGCAAGGGTGTGGATAAGGTGATCATCGCGCTGATCGTCGTGCAATGGGCCTACTTTGCCCGCGCGGCGCGCGGTGCGGCGCTGGTCGAGCGCGGCAAGGAATACGTGGAGGCGGCGCGCTGCATGTCGCTATCCTGGGGGCGCGTGCTGTTCCGCCATGTGCTGCCGAACTGTATGCCGCCCCTGATCGTGATCGCCACGATCGACCTGGCCCACGCTATCGCACTCGAAGCCACCCTTTCGTTCCTGGGGGTGGGCGTGCCGGTGACCGAGCCGTCGCTCGGCATGCTCATCTACAACGGCTTCGAGTACCTGCTGTCTGGCCAGTACTGGATTTCCTTCTTCCCCGGCATTGCGCTGGCGCTGGCCATCATTGCCATCAATCTGGTGGGCGACCATCTGCGCGATGTGCTCAACCCGCGCCACGCGAACTGAGGACGGGCGCGATGCAGACAACTCCTGTGGAAAAGTCCCTGGCTGCGCCTTCGCCGATTCTTGAGGTGCATGGGTTGAAGACGCACTTCTTCACGCGCAACGGCGTAGTGAAGGCGGTGGACGGCGTGGACCTGATGTTGGCCGAAGGCGAAATCCTGGGGCTGGTGGGCGAGTCCGGGTCGGGCAAGAGCATCACCGGTTTTTCGCTGATGGGGCTGCTCGACGAGCCCGGCCGCATCGTCGACGGCCATCTGCTGCTGAACGGCGAAGACCTGCGCGGTGCATCGCCGGCGCGGTGGCGGCAACTGCGGGGCCAGGAGATCGCGATGATCTTCCAGGATCCGATGATGACGTTGAATCCCGTGTTGCGCGTGGACACGCAGATGATCGAGGCGGTACAGGCGCACGGCAAGGCGTCGCGCGAACAGGCTCGCCAACGCGCCCTGCAGACCCTGACCATGGTGGGCATACCGTCGCCTCAAGAACGCCTGCGGGCCTATCCGCACCAGCTTTCGGGCGGCATGCGGCAGCGCGTGGCAATCGCGATCGCGCTGCTCAATTCGCCGCGCCTCATCATCGCCGACGAGCCCACCACCGCGCTCGATGTCACGATACAAGGCCAGATCCTCTTCGAAGTGCAGAAACTCTGCCGCGAAACGGGAACCGGGCTGATCTGGATCACGCACGACCTGGCGGTCGTGGCGGGCCTGGCGGACCGCGTGTCCGTCATGTACGCGGGCCGCATCGTGGAAACCGGCAGCACCGAGGCAGTCATCAGCCATCCCATGCACCCATACACGCACGGGCTGATCGCTTCCATCCCGACGCCGGAGTCTCGCGGAAGACCGCTGGTTCCGATTCCAGGCATGACCCCCTCGCTATTGAACTTGCCGCAAGGCTGTGCGTTCCGCGGCCGCTGTCCGCGCGCCACGGAGGCCTGTCTGGCCGAGCCGCAGCCCGTGGAAGTCCGCCCGGCGCAATGGGTGCGCTGCTGGCACGCTGGAGGTCCGGACATCAAATGAGCGTAGCCGATCATTCCGCCGTTACTCCCATCCTTGCGTTGCGCGGGGTCGAACTGCGCTTCGTGCAGCCGGTGGATCTGGCCGGACGCATCGCGAACCTGCTGGGCGCGGGCTTGAAGACCCAGGTGGTGCATGCCGTGGCCGGCGTGGACCTGGAAGTGCAGCCGGGCGAGGTGATCGGTATCGTCGGCGAATCGGGCTGTGGAAAATCCACGCTCGGCCGCATTGTGTCTGGCATCTTGCCGCCGACAACGGGCGACGTCTTCTATCAGGGCAAGGCTGTTCGCGCCATGAGCGGCCAGGAGCGGCGCGCCTATGAGCTGGGCGTGCAGATGATCTTCCAGGATCCGTACGCATCGCTGAACCCGCGCATGCGCGTGCGCGAGATCATCGGCGAGGCGCCCGTGGCGCACGGCCTGATCCCGTCGCGGGACAAGGCGGATTATGTGGCCGGCCTGATGCGCCAGGTTGGGCTGGATCCGAGTTTCGCACAGCGTTATCCCCATCAATTCTCGGGCGGCCAGAGGCAGCGCATCGGTATTGCGCGCGCGCTGGCGCTCAAGCCTTCGGTGATCGTCTGCGACGAGGCCGTCGCCGCGCTGGACGTGTCCATCCAGGCCCAGGTGCTGAATCTGTTCGAGCAGCTTCGCGCGGATCTGGACCTGACCTATCTATTCATCAGCCATAACCTCAGCGTGGTCAGCCATATCTCGGACCGCGTGGCGATCATGTATCTGGGACGCGTGGTTGAACTTGCGCCGACCGACACGGTGTTCCAGCGGGCCAATCATCCGTATACCCAGGCCTTGCTGAAAGAGCTGCCTACGCTGGTGCCAGGACGGCGCGCGTATCAGCCGATCAAGGGCGAGCTGCCCTCGCCGCTGGATCCTCCGCCCGGTTGTGCGTTCCACCCGCGTTGTCCACACGCCATGCCGCGGTGCAAGACGGAACGTCCCCTGCTGCGGGAGATCGCGCCTGGGCAGTTCAGCGCGTGCCATTTGAACGATGCCGGCTGACCCTGATCCGAAAAAGGGCTGGACGCGGGATGGGGGGAGCGCGAGAATTCCCGCACGAGCAGGCCATTCCCGCGTGCGCCATCCATCAACCTTCACTGCTTATCCACAGCCATGAAAACCATAGCCGAAATCGAACGCGTACACGGAGACCTCACCGCATTGCGCCGGGATATCCATGCGCATCCTGAACTGGCGTTCCAGGAAACGCGCACCTCCACGCTGGTGGCCGAGCGTTTGCGCGGCTGGGGGCTGGAAGTGCATACGGGGCTGGGGAAAACCGGCGTGGTGGGCGTGTTGCGGTCAGGCAGCGGCAAGAAGACCATCGGGCTGCGCGCCGACATGGACGCGCTGCCGATGCCCGAACACAACCGCTTCGCGCATAAGTCCACGATCAGCGGCCGCATGCATGGCTGCGGCCATGACGGGCACACGACGATGCTGCTGGGCGCCGCCCAGTACCTGTCCACGCACCGGAACTTCGACGGCACGGTCGTGTTCATCTTCCAGCCCGCCGAAGAAGGCGGCAACGCCGGCGCCCGCGCCATGATGCAGGACGGCCTGTTCGACAAGTTTCCCTGCGATGCGGTGTTCGGCATCCACAACATGCCCGGCATGCCCGTCAACCAGTTCGGCTTCCGTTCCGGCCCGACGATGGCATCCAGCAATCGCTGGGACATTGTCATCAAGGGCGTCGGCGGCCACGCGGCGCAACCTCATGCGTCCGTCGATCCCATCATCGTCGCGGCCGACATGGTGCATGCGCTTCAGACCGTGATCTCGCGCAGCAAGAATCCGCTGGATCAAGCGGTGCTGTCGATCACGCAGATCCACGCGGGCGACGCGTATAACGTGATTCCCGGCGAAGCGGTGCTGCGCGGCACGGTACGCACGTATTCGGTTGAAACGCTGGACAAGATAGAAGCCGACATGCGGCGCATCGCCACCACCTTGCCGCAGGTCTATGGCGGCACGGGCGAACTGGATTTCGTCCGCGCCTATCCGCCCCTGGTGAACTGGGAAAAGGAAACGGCTTTCGCGGCGCAGGTTGCCGAAGACGCCTTCGGCGCCGAGAACGTGCTGCGCGACATGCCGCCCTTCATGGGCGCCGAGGACTTCTCGTTCTTCCTGGAAGCGATTCCGGGCGCCTATCTGTTCCTGGGCAATGGCGACGGCGACCATCGCATGGAGAGCTATCACGGCATGGGGCCCTGCCAGCTTCACAACCCCAATTACGACTTCAACGATGCCCTGCTGCCGGTGGGGGCGAGCTATTGGGTGAAGCTTGTCGAAGCGTTCATGCCGGCGCCGTAAGGACCGATACGCTATTTGCTTATACGTGTTTTGCGATAAAGCCGCGGGCGTTCCCCGCGGCTTCGTTCCTTATGACGAGAAGCTCTGTTCAAACGCCGATAACTTCGTTTGAGATACAAGGCGCGCTTTTCATAATCGACCGTTCCAGACATGCCGCAAGGCGAACCGGAGCGATCGATGTCCCAGAGCAACGCCTTGCGGCGCGAAGTAGACGCCGCCCCTTTCGTACCCCAGGACCAGTCCTTTGAACTGCGCCCCCTGCCTGGCCCCGTGGGCGCCGAGATCATCGGCCTGGACCTGTCGCGCGAACTGACGCCCGCCGACTTCGCGCGGGTTCATCGGGCGCATCTGGATCATCACCTGCTGGTGTTCCGCGACCAGCGCATCACGCCCCAGCAACATATCGATTTCAGCCGCCGCTTCGGCCGCCTGATGGTCCATGTGCTGCACCAGTTTCATCTGGCGGGTCACCCCGAGATCCTGATCGTCTCCAACATCCTGGAGGACGGCAAGCCGATAGGCTTGGGGGACGCGGGCAAGTATTGGCATTCGGACATTTCGTACAAGGAACTGCCCAGCCTGGGGTCCTTGCTGCATGCGCAGGAACTGCCGGCGGAAGGCGGCGACACCCTGTTCGCCAACATGCACCTGGCCTACGACACCTTGCCCGCCGCCCTGCGACATGCGGTGCAGGGCAAACGTGGCGTGCATTCCTATCTGGCCCAGTACGGGCAGTTGCAGAAGGAAGGAAACTGGCGCCCCAACTTGAGCGCGCAGCAGATCGCGCAGGTGCAGGAGGTGGTGCATCCGGTGGTGCGCACGCATCCGGAGAATGGCCGCCGCGCGCTGTTCGTGAGCGAAGGATTCACGACCCGCATCGAAGGCCTGCCGGAAGACGAAAGCCGCGCCCTGCTGGGCGAATTGTTCGCGCACAGCATCCGCCCCGAACACATCTACCGCCATCGCTGGCAGCCGCATGACCTGGTGTTCTGGGACAACCGTTCGCTGATCCATCTGGCGGGCGGCACGCCGGATCATCTGCGCCGCAAGCTCTACCGCACGACGATCGAAGGCGATACGCCTTTCTGAAAATGTGGCCGCCCACGGCGCCCCACCACTTATCCACAAGGAACGCCATGCGTTTGTCCTCTGCATTACGGGATCGACTGGTCCAAACCGCCACAGGCGCTGGCCTGGCGCTGATTCTTGCCGTGCTGGCGTTGGCCTCGCCCACGCCCGCGATGGCCGAAGGGCGCATCCGCATCGCCGAGCAATACGGCATTGTGTATTTGCTGCTGAATGTGGCGCGCGATCAGCAGCTCATCGAAAAGCACGGCAGGGCCGAAGGTGTGGATATCTCGGTGGAGTGGGCGAAGTTGTCCGGCGGCTCGGCGGTGAACGATGCGTTGCTGTCGGGCGCCGTGGATATCGCCGGCGCCGGCGTGGGACCGCTGCTGACCATCTGGGACCGGACGCACGGCAAGCAGAATGTGAAGGGCGTGGCGTCGCTGGGCAATTTTCCCTATTACCTGGTCAGCAACAACCCGAACGTGAAGACGATCGCGGACTTCACGGACAAGGACCGCATCGCGGTGCCGGCGGTGGGCGTATCGGTGCAGTCGCGCGTGCTGCAGCTAGCCTCGGCCAAGCTGTGGGGCGACGCCCAGTTCAACAAGCTGGACAAGATCTCGGTGGCGTTGCCGCATCCGGACGCCGCCGCGGCGATCATCGCGGGCGGCACGGAGATCACGGGTCATTTCGGCAACCCGCCCTTCCAGGAGCAGGAACTGGCCGAGAACCCGAAGGCGCGCATCGTGCTCAATTCCTATGACGTGCTGGGCGGCCCCAGCTCGTCCACCGTGTTGTTCGCCACCGAGAAATTCCGCCGCGACAATCCCAAGACCTACAAGGCCTTCCAGGAAGCGCTGAAAGAAGCCGCGGCATTTGCCGCCGCCGATCCCGAGAAGGCGGCGGATATCTATCTGCGCGTCACGGGCGCCAGGCAGGACCGCGACTTCCTGATCAAGGTGATCAAGAATCCCGACGTGCAGTTCAAGCTGCAACCCCAGAACACGTTCGCGCTGGCCGAGTTCATGCACAAGGTGGGCGCGATCAAGAATGCGCCGGCTAGCTGGCGCGACTACTTCTTCGACGATCCCCTCACCGCGCAGGGAAGCTGATATGGGCCTGAGCGCCGCCGCCCCTGTGGATAAGGTTGAAAAGGCCAGGCCCTTGCTGGCTGTGGATAAGGTGTCCATCGAATATAAGACGCGTGAACGGCGCGTTCGCGCGACCCATCAGGTGAGCTTCGATGTGCACGGCGCCGAGCGCTTCATCCTGCTGGGACCGTCCGGCTGCGGGAAGTCGACGCTGCTCAAGGCGATCGCCGGATTCATCGAACCGACCGAAGGGCGCATCGCGATCGACGGCAAGCGCGTCCAGGGGCCGGGCCCGGACCGCATCGTGGTGTTCCAGGAATTCGATCAGCTTCCTCCCTGGAAGACCCTGCGCCAGAACGTCGCGTTTCCGCTGCTGGCCTCGCGCAAGCTGAGCCGGCGCGAGGCCGACGAACGCGCGATGCACTATCTGGACAAGGTGGGCCTGTCCGCGTTCGCCGACGCCTACCCCCACACCCTTTCCGGCGGCATGAAGCAGCGCGTGGCCATTGCCCGGGCGCTGGCCATGCAGCCGCGCGTGCTGTTGATGGACGAGCCCTTCGCGGCACTGGACGCATTGACACGCCGGCGCATGCAGGAAGAACTGATGGCCTTGTGGGAAGACGTGCGCTTCACCCTCTTGTTCGTCACCCATTCGATCGAAGAGGCGCTGGTGCTGGGCAGCCGCGTGTTGCTGCTGTCGCCGCATCCCGGGCGCGTGCGCGCCGAATTGAACGCGCATGGCTTCGACCTGCACAGCCAGGGCTCGGCGGCCTTCCAGGCAGCCGCAAGACGCATCCACGACCTGTTGTTCGATGCGCCCTCGCCCGCGCATGCCGAACGCGTGGCCGCTTGAAGGAAAGCGCATGAACAGCACTTACGCCGGGTCGGCCCTGGTCCGCCCCGAGGTGGAATACGACCTTCCGCCCTTGCCCGCGCAGGCCGCCGAAACGCCGTTGCCGTGGCTCGAACGCCTGTGGCAGCATGCCAGCCTGCGCAAACTCGTCATCCTGGCACTGCTGGCCGGCCTGTGGGAACTGGCAGCGCGCTATACCGACAATGACCTGCTGCTGCCCGGCGCCTGGCAGACCGCGCAGGCCTTCGTGCAGGGTATCGCCAGCGGCGAACTGCTGGCGCGCGCCGGACAGTCGCTGCGCGTGCTGGTGCAGGGGTATGTAGCCGGCGTAGCGCTGGCTTTCGTACTGACCACGCTGGCGGTGTCGACGCGGTTCGGGCGCGACCTGCTGTCCACCCTGACCGCCATGTTCAACCCCTTGCCGGCCATCGCCTTGCTGCCGCTGGCGCTGCTGTGGTTCGGCCTGGGCGAAGGCAGCCTGGTCTTCGTGCTGATCCACTCGGTGCTATGGGCGCTGGCGCTGAACACCTATGCGGGCTTTCTTGGGGTATCCGAGACCCTGCGCATGGCGGGGCGCAACTATGGGCTGACGGGGCTGCGGTATGTCCTGCAGATCCTGGTGCCGGCGGCGCTGCCGGCCATCCTGGCGGGCCTGCGGATAGGCTGGGCATTTGCCTGGCGCACGCTGATCGCCGCCGAACTGGTGTTCGGCGCGTCCAGCGGCAAGGGCGGGCTGGGCTGGTACATCTTTCAGAACCGCAACGAGTTATACACAGACCGGGTGTTCGCGGGCCTGGCGGCCGTGGTGATCATCGGCCTGCTTGTGGAAAACCTGGGATTCGATACCTTGGAGCGCCTGACTGTCCGGCGGTGGGGCATGCTGCGCTGACGCCCATGTGAGCCTTGCACGCATAGGAAAAAAAAGGGGCGATCCAAGGACCGCCCCTTTTTCATCCGCGCGGCCTGAGGGCTACAGGGTCAATCCCAGCGCGCGGGCCACGCCCGCGGCGTAGGCGGGATCGGCCTTTCTGAAGTGCTCGAGCTGACGACGCTGGATTTCCTCGGGCACGCCGGCCATGTGGCGGCCGATATTGCCGAACAGCAGTTCCTGCTGCGCCGGCGTCATCAGACGGAACAAGGCGCCGGGCTGCGAGTAGTAGTCGCCATCGACCCGGTGGTTCCAGCGGGCGGCGGCCTGGCCGTCGAGCGCCAGGGGCGGTTCGCCCGCCGACGGCGTTTCCTTCCATTCGCCCGCGCTGTTGGGCTCGTAGTTCAGCGTGCGGCCCGCATTGCCATCCACGCGGCCGGCGCCGTCGCGGTGGAAACTGTGGACCGGGCATCGCGGCGCATTCACCGGAATCTGGTGGTGGTTGATGCCGAGGCGGTAGCGGTGCGTGTCGCCATAGGAGAACAGGCGGCCCTGCAGCATCTTGTCCGGCGAAAAGCCGATGCCGGGGACCACGTTCGCGGGGGTGAACGCGGCCTGTTCGACTTCCGCGAAGTAATTCTCGGGGTTTCTGTTCAGTTCGAGCACGCCGACCTCGATCAGCGGATAGTCGCCGTGAGGCCAGACTTTGGTCAGGTCGAAGGGGTTGATGTGATAGGTCGCGGCCTCGGCTTCGGGCATGACCTGCACGTTCAGCGTCCACTTCGGGAAGTTGCCCTGCTCGATGTTGTCGAAGAGGTCGCGCTGCGAACTCTCGCGATCGTGGGCGACCACTTGCGCGGCTTCCTCGTCGCTCAGACAGGCGATGCCCTGCTGCGACTTGAAGTGGAACTTCACGTAAAAGCGCTCGCCGTCACCGTTGATGAAGCTGAAGGTATGCGAGCCAAAACCGTGCTGCTGGCGCAGATTGGCGGGAATGCCGCGGTCGCTCATGAGCGTGGTGACCTGATGCAGCGATTCTGGATTGAGCGACCAGAAGTCCCAGGCGGCGGTGGCGTTGCGCAGGTTGGTTCTGGGGTCGCGCTTCTGGGTGTGGATAAAGTCGGGAAACTTCAGCGGGTCGCGGATGAAGAAGACGGGCGTGTTGTTGCCCACCAGGTCCCAATTGCCTTCGTCGGTGTAGAACTTGATGGCGAAGCCGCGAACGTCGCGTTCGGCGTCGGCCGCGCCGCGTTCACCGGCCACGGTGGAAAAGCGAAGAAACAGCGGGGTCTGCTTGCCAACCTGGGAAAACAGGCGGGCACGGGTGTAGCGTGAGATGTCGTGGGTGACGGTGAATGTGCCGTAGGCGCCGGAGCCCTTGGCATGCACGACGCGCTCGGGAATGCGTTCGCGGTCGAAATGGGCAAGTTTTTCAATCAGCCAGAAGTCTTCCAGCAGCGCGGGGCCGCGCGGGCCGGCAGTCAGCGTGTTGTTGTTGTCCGGCACCGGCGCGCCCGAGGCGGTGGTCAGAGGCTTCTTGTCGGTCATTGGCACACTCCCTATGTCATTCCTGGATTGCGCGGGCCGCTGGTGGGGCCGCGCGGCGTTGCAGTTACCGTCCGGGCTGAACAGAGCCGCCGAACGGTGAACGCAAGGCCATGATAGGAGCGGCGAGAGGCAATGTGAAGTTGATTGATCTGCCAAAGACGATTAATAATAACTATCAAAGCCTGTCTTGGGCATAGAAAATGCTGAGCAGGCCATTCCCCTTTTTTGTGGACGGGCGCAAAAAAAAACCGGCCCAGGAGGCCGGTTTTTCGTACGGGGGCGCCGATCAGCGATTGGCCGCCGCCTCCGCCTTGCGCTGCATGGCGCGCGTGATGGACCACTGCTGTGCGATCGACAGGGTGTTGTTGACGCACCAGTAGAGCACCAGGCCGGCCGGGAAGAAGAACATCATCCCGCCGAACACCAGGGGCATGATCATCATGACCTTGGCCTGGATGGGATCCGGGGGCGTGGGGTTCAGTTTGATCTGCAGGAACATGGTGGCCATCATGATGGCGGGCAGAATGAAGAACGGGTCGCGGACCGACAGGTCATGGACCCACAGGATCCACGGCGCGCCGCGCATTTCCACGCTGGCCAGCAGCACCCAGTACAGCGAGATGAACACCGGGATCTGGACCACCATGGGCAGGCAGCCGCCCAGCGGGTTGATCTTCTCGGTGCGGTACATCTCCATCATGGCCGCGTTGAGCTTCTGCTTGTCGTCGCCGTACTTTTCCTTCAAGGCCTGCAGGCGCGGAGCCACCTGCTTCATGCGGGCCATGGAGCGGTAGCTGGCGGCGGCCAGGGGGTAGAACACGGCCTTGATCAGCACGGTCAGCGCCACGATCGTCCAGCCCCAGTTGCCCAGGATGGAATGCAGCCAGGTCATCAGCGTGAACAGCGGCTTGGCGATGATGGTCAGCCAGCCATAGTCGACGACCAGTTCCAGGCCGGGGGCGAGCGCCGCCATGGCCTTCTGGTCTTGCGGGCCGACCCACAGGTGCGAATCGACGCGCGCGGCGGCGCCGGGGGCGATCTCGCCGACGGCTTCGATGCTGCGGGCGGCGTACAGGTTCTTCTGGACTTCCAGCAGTTCGTTCGTGCGCGGCTTGCCTTGCGGCGGCACCCAGGCCGTGGCGAAGTAGTGCTGAACCACGGCGATCCAGCCGTTGTCCGTCTGCTTGATGTAGTTGGCCTTCTTCTTTTCGATGTCGCTGAACGTGCTCTTCTGGAACTTGTCCTGTTCCGAGTAGACGGCGAAACCGGTGAACGTGTGATAGAAGCTGGACGTGTCGGCCGGGTCGTTGCCGTCGCGCTCGAGCTGCAGGTACAGCGAGGGCGTCACGGGTGCCGCGCCGAGGTTGGCCAGGTCATGGCGCACGTCGATGTCATAGCGGCCGCGATGCAGCGTGAACGTCTTGGTGACCTTCACGCCGCCCGATTCGCCTTCGAACGTGACGACGAGGTTGTCGCCGGTGAGTTCACGTTCTTGGGACACGAGACGGAAAGGCGTCTGGTGCGTCGGGAAGGTCTGGCCATTGGGGGCGCCGACCACACCGGTCTGCACCACATAGTTCAGGCCCGCCGAGCGGTCCAGCAGCACCGTGGGCTTGTCCGGCTGGCCGGTCGCCGGGTACTTCAGCAACTCGGCGCGCACCAGTTGGGCGCCCATGGTGTCGAACGTCAGGCGCAGCACGTCGGTCGTGATGACGATCTCTTCCGAGCGTGCGGCAGCGGGGGTGGCGGCGCCGGGCACCGCGGAGGGGGCGCTGGCCGCGGCTGCGGGCGCGCTGGGCACCGAAGGCGTCGCGTTGTTCGCGCCAGCCTGCGGTTCGCTCGTGCTGGCCGCGGGCGTGGGGCCCCCGAACAGCGACGGCTTGCCGTTATGGATTTGCCAGTTGTTCCAAAGGAGCAACAGCGAAAAGGAAAAAATCATCCAGAGGACGGTTCGTCGGATATCCATGGTGCCTACTGAAGTGAATACGGGCCAGCAAAGCCCGCCAGTTTAGCGTCAATCGTGCTCGGTGCGGTGGCTGTGGGAGCAGCACGGGGCGTCATTGGTTCCCTTGGCCGGCGGAACCGGATCCAACCCGCCGGGCGACCACGGATGGCAACGGCCGATGCGCCGGACCGCCAGCCAGAGGCCGCGCCAGGCGCCATGGCCTTCGATCGCCTCGATCGCGTAAGCCGAGCAAGTGGGAGTAAAGCGGCATTGCCTGCCGATCCAGGGACTCAGGAAAAACCTGTAGAACCGGATCGGGGCAATGAGTAGAGCCTTGATCATCGCGCGATCCGCTCAAAGTGAGCGTCCACTTCGGCTCGTGCCGAGCGTTTCAGCGCGGTGAGCGTGGCGGGGGTGACCTTGCTATGCAGGCGCACGACGTAATCTTTTGCCGGCAACGCCAGGCGCCGATGGCGAAACGCTTCGCGGATGACCCGCTTCAGCGCGTTACGCGTACTGGCGTGGGCAGCGAACCGCTTGGCGATCACCAGCCCCAGGCGGGCACAGGCATCCTGGCCGGGAGGCAGATCATTGGGAGCCGAGCTCACAATGAAGAACGCCCCTCGGGCAAGACGCCGGCCTTTGAGGGCGGCGGCGAACTCGGAGGGGCGATGCAGCCGCGCCTCCGGTGGAAGCGTGGAGCGCGGCATGGACTGCGGGTCAGGCGTTTGCGCGGAACCGGAACAGGATTGCGAGAGGTCTTGCAATATGGCCGGTCCGTGCAGATAGTCAGGTTTCCGGAAAACCGGAAAACCAGGACTTAGACGGCCAGACGCTTGCGGCCCTTGGCGCGACGGGCGCTCAGGATGGCGCGGCCAGCGCGGGTTTTCATGCGCACGCGAAAGCCATGGGTGCGCTTGCGGCGGGTAACGGAAGGTTGGTAGGTACGTTTCATGGACGATCCACAAAAAGAACAAAAGTCAGAAGGGACCTGCCCGGAGGGTTCCAGGTCGCGAAGTTCAGAAGCGGGTATCTAAAGAGCAACTTTTGCGTAGCATTCTTGCGTCAGGTGCAAAAAACAACCTGTGCGAAAACAACCGGTGCAAAAAACAACTCGTGTAGACGGGGCTCTGGACCGAGAATTTCTTCTCGGTGCTCTGAGAATTTCTTCCCAGGCGACCTATTCAGCAAAGCTAAAAACCGGACAATTGACCAGCGAGGCATCAATGAAGACACCACTTTCTGGCAAGCCCGGCTAAGCTCTCTGTGAAACCTTCTGACAGACAGAATTCGGAAAAGCCCACCATTTCAGCAAGTTTTCCCTGTCTTGTCAAACAGTTAAGCCAGGCAAGTGTAGACGCTTGCGCCCTACCCTGTGGATAACCCGTGCCCAGGCAAGGTAGAATCGAGGTTTGAATAAGAGCGACATGAAAGAATTCTGGCAGACCTGCGTCAGTCGTCTTGAGCAGGAACTCCCCCCCCAACAAATCAGCGCGTGGATACGGCCGCTGGTCCCGCTTGCGTACGACGAAACGCAGGCGGTGCTGCGCGTTGCCGCGCCCAACCGCTTCAAGCTGGATTGGGTGCGGAAGAACTTTTCCCACCAGATCGAGGCGTTGGCCGCGGAGTGGTTCAAGCGACCGGTACAGGTCCTGTTCGAGTTGCCTTCCCATGGAGCCGCGCCGCGCATGCCCGTCGCGCCCGTGCGTGCGCAGCAGCCCGAGCAAACCCACCTGTCCGCTGCATCACCCTCGGGCGGCGCGCCGCCAGTGAACGTCACGGTATCGTCCGCCCCGCCCCCTCCCGCGACCACCGTCGCGGCGCAGGCAGTGAACGCGGATGCGGCCAATATCGTGTACGAGCGCTCGCGCCTGAACACCGACCTGACGTTCGAGAACTTCGTGACGGGTAAGGCCAACCAGCTCGCGCGCGCCGCCGCGCTGCAAGTGGCCGAGAACCCGGGCACCTCCTACAACCCGCTGTTCCTGTACGGGGGCGTGGGGCTGGGCAAGACTCACTTGATCCACGCCATCGGCAATGCGATGGTGGCGGCGGGTACCGGGGTGCGCGTGCGCTATGTGCATGCCGACCAGTACGTGTCCGACGTGGTCAAGGCGTACCAGCGCAAGGCGTTCGACGATTTCAAGCGCTACTACCATTCGCTGGACCTGCTGCTGATCGACGATATCCAGTTCTTCTCCGGCAAGAACCGCACGCAGGAAGAGTTCTTCTACGCGTTCGAAGCGATGGTGGCGCAGCGCAAGCAGATCATCATCACCAGCGATACGTATCCGAAGGAACTGTCGGGCATCGACAGCCGCCTGATCTCGCGCTTTGATTCCGGTCTGACGGTGGCCATCGAGCCGCCGGAACTGGAAATGCGCGTGGCGATTCTGCTGCGCAAGGCGGAATCCGAAGGCGTGCCCATGCCCGAGGAAGTGGCGTTCTTCATCGCCAAGCATCTGCGCAGCAACGTGCGCGAACTGGAAGGCGCGTTGCGCAAGGTGTTGGCCTACGCCCGCTTCCACGGCCGCGATGTGCTGACGGTCGATGTCTGCAAGGAAGCCCTGAAAGACCTGTTGTCGGTCTCCAACGGCCAGATCACCGTGGAAAACATCCAGAAGACGGTGGCGGATTTCTACAAGATCAAGGTGGCCGACATGTACTCGAAACGCCGGCCGGCCAATATCGCGTTGCCGCGCCAGGTTGCGATGTACCTGGCGAAGGAGCTGACCCAGAAAAGCCTTCCGGAAATCGGCGATTTATTCGGCGGCCGTGATCACACCACGGTGCTGCACGCCGTCCGCAAGATTTCCGACGCCCGCGCAAAGCAGGCGGAGCTCAACCATACCCTGCACGTGTTGGAACAAACTCTAAAAGGATGAACATGCAACTCGTACAAACCACACGCGATGCATTGCTGAAACCGCTATCGACTGTGGCGGGCATCGTCGAAAGACGCCATACCCTGCCCATTCTTGCGAACATCCTGATGCGCAAGGAAGGCAATAAGGTTGCCTTCATTGCGACCGACCTGGAAGTGCAGATCACCACTCATGCCGACTTCGGCGTGGGCCAGGACAACGAGTCCACCACGGTCGCGGCGCGCAAGTTGCTGGACATCCTGAAGGCGCTGCCGGACACGGGCGACGTGCGCCTGGCGCTGGCGAGCAACAAGCTGTCGGTGCAGTCGGCCAAGAGCCGCTTCGCGCTGCAGACGCTGGCCGCCAGCGAGTTCCCCACCGTGGCCCAGCCCGAGCAGTGGGACGTCTCGCTGACGATGCCGCAACGCACGTTGCGCCACCTGTTCAACATGGTCCACTTCGCCATGGCCCAACAGGACATCCGCTATTACCTGAACGGCATGCTGCTGGTGTTTGAACCCGGCCGCGTGCGCGCCGTCGCCACCGATGGCCACCGCCTGGCGCACTGCTCGACGGAAGCCGACGGCATCGCCGAACGCCATGAAGTGATCGTGCCGCGCAAGACCGTGCTGGAAATGCAGCGCCTGCTGGAAGACTCCGACGAGGTGGTCTCCATCGATGTGGCGCCGGGCCAGATCCGCTTCCGCTTTGGCGACGTCGAACTGGTGTCCAAGCTGGTTGAAGGCAAGTTCCCCGATTTCACGCGTGTGATTCCCACGAACTACACGCGCCACTTCCTGGTTGGGCGCGAAGCGCTCCAGGGCAGCCTGCAGCGCGCCGCCATCCTGACCACGGACAAGTTCAAGGGTGTGCGCCTGCAGTTGGCGCAGAACCAGATGAAGATCTCGTCTTCCAACGCCGAGCAGGAAGAGGCGCAGGAAGAAATCGACATCGACTACAGCCATGAAGCACTGGATGTGGGCTTTAACGTGGGCTATTTGCTTGACGTGCTGGCCAACGTGAAAGTCGACAATATCCAGTGGTCGGTCATGCCCGACGCCAACGCGTCGGCGCTCATCACCCTGCCCGAAGACGACCAGTTCAAGTACGTCGTCATGCCCATGCGGATTTGATCCGCGCCCAATTTGTGGGTTTGTGCCGCTTGCGGGCCTGATGGCTCGTGGGCGGTCCGGCCGCCAGGCCGTTCTTTGAAGCGTTATCGATACAGACATGTCAGATCAGCAGAACACCACTCCCGAGACCAGCGGCTACGGCGCTGACTCGATCAAGATGCTCAAGGGGCTGGAGGCCGTGCGCAAGCGCCCCGGCATGTACATCGGCGACACGTCCGATGGCACGGGCTTGCACCACATGGTGTTCGAAGTCGTGGATAACGCCATCGACGAAGCCCTGGCCGGCTATTGCGACGACATCGTCGTCACGATCCACACCGACAATTCCATCTCGGTCACCGACAACGGCCGCGGTATCCCCACGGATATCCACAAGGACGACGAATTCCACCGCAGCGCGGCGGAAATCGTCATGACCGAACTGCACGCCGGCGGCAAGTTCGACCAGAACTCCTACAAGGTGTCCGGCGGCCTGCACGGCGTGGGCGTGTCCTGCGTGAACGCCCTGTCCGAATGGCTGCGCCTGACCATCCGCCGCAACGGCGAAGTGCACCAGATGGAATTCCGCCAAGGCGAGCGCGTCGCGCCCCTGGCAGTGACCGGCACGACCGACAAGCGCGGCACCGAAGTGCGCTTCCTGGCCGACCCGCTGATCTTCAACAATATCGAATACCACTACGAGATCCTCTCCAAGCGCCTGCGCGAGCTCTCGTTCCTGAACAACGGCGTGAAAATCCGCCTGGTTGATCAGCGCCAGGGCAAGGAAGAGAACTTTGCGTTCTCGGGCGGCGTGAAGGGTTTCGTCGAATACATCAACCGCGCCAAGACCGTGCTGCATCCGAACGTGTTCTCGGTCAGCACCGAGTCCGCGGCCGGCGGCGTGTCGGTCGGCGTGGAAGTGGCGATGCAGTGGAACGACAGCTACAGCGAAAGCGTGCTGTGCTTCACCAACAACATTCCGCAGCGCGACGGCGGCTCGCACTTGACGGGCCTGCGCGCGGCCATGACGCGCATCCTGAACAAGTACATCGCCGACAACGAGCTGGCCAAGAAGGCCCGGGTCGAGACGTCCGGCGACGACATGCGCGAAGGCCTGGCCTGCGTGCTGTCGGTGAAGGTGCCCGAGCCCAAGTTCAGCAGCCAGACCAAGGACAAGCTGGTTTCCAGCGAAGTTCGTCCGGCCGTTGAAGAGGCCGTGGCCCGCACGCTGGAAACCTGGCTGCTGGAACACCCGAACGACGCCAAGGCGCTCTGCAACAAGATCGTCGAAGCCGCCCGCGCCCGCGAGGCCGCGCGCAAGGCGCGCGAGATGACGCGCCGCAAGAGCGTGCTGGAAGGCGCCGGCCTGCCCGGCAAGCTGGCCGACTGCCAGGAAAAAGATCCGGCGCTGTGCGAGCTGTACATCGTCGAGGGCGACTCCGCAGGCGGCTCGGCCAAGCAGGGCCGCGACCGCAAGTTCCAGGCCATCCTGCCGCTGCGCGGCAAGGTGCTGAACGTCGAGAAGGCGCGCTTTGACCGCCTGATCGCCAGCGAACAGATCGCCACGCTGATCACGGCGCTGGGCACCAGCATCGGCCCCGATTTCAACGTGGACAAGCTGCGCTATCACCGCCTGATCATCATGACCGACGCGGACGTGGACGGCGCGCACATCCGCACCCTGCTGCTGACGCTGCTGTATCGCCAGATGCCCGAACTGGTGCAGCGAGGCTATGTGTATATCGCCCAGCCGCCGCTGTACAAGGTCAAGGTCGGCCGCGACGAACGCTATCTGAAGGACGACCAGGAAGAAGCGCAGTTCATGCTGCAGCTGGCGCTGAAGGATGCCGAGATCATCTCGGGTGGCAACATCATCCGCGGCGAAGAACTGACCGATCTGGCCAGCCAATACGTGGCGGCTGACGGCGTCATCGCACGTTTGGCGAAGGTATTTGACGTGGGCGCGCTGTCGGCCATGGCCGAAGGCGTTGAGATCAACCTGGAATCGGCTGAATCCACCGCCGACTCCGCCAAGCGCTTGGCTGACGCCATGCGTGACCCGGTCAGCGGCAACGGCGTGGAAGTGGTGCCGCAGTTCGACGAGGCCACCGAACGCCATCGCCTGTCGGTGCAGCGCATGCACCACGGCAACGTGCGCGTCAGCATCATCGACGCCGACTTCGTCAACGGTTCGGACTACGCCGTCCTGTCCAAGGCGGCCAAGAGCTTCCTGGGCAAGGTCGGTTCGCGTTCGCTGGCCGCGCGCGGCGAAGGCGAAAAGCGCAAGGAACAGACGGTGTCGGATTTCCGCGAAGCCATGCAATGGCTGCGCAGCGAAGCCGACCGCAGCATCTCGAAGCAACGCTACAAGGGCCTGGGTGAAATGAACCCGGAACAGCTGTGGGAAACCACGATGGACCCGAAGGTGCGCCGCCTGCTGCGCGTGCAGATCGAGGACGCCATTGCGGCCGACGAGGTCTTCACCACCCTGATGGGCGATGACGTCGAACCGCGCCGCGCGTTCATTGAAGCGCACGCGCTGTCGGCGGGCAATATCGACGCCTGATCGCGAGCATCGCGTTCTTCGAAGGCCAGCCCGATCGGGCTGGCCTTCGCGTTTCTGGGTCTTGCCATGGGCCTTGCCACGGGCCTAGGCAGGGCCTTCAGCGCTGCGGCCGCGCCTTCAGGTCCGCCATTTCTTCCTGCATGAGTTGATGGGCGTAGCGCGAGAAGACGCTGACCAGACGCGTGCGCGTGTGGTACGGCGGGTATAGCAGCGCGACCGTGACCGCCACGGCCGGGCTGAATGGCCGGACTTCGACTCCGTTGGCCTCGTATTCCTCGCGCGCGGCCAGCGGATTGATCAGCGCCACGCCCAGGCCCGCGCCGACCAGGGCGCAGACCGATGAGCCCAGCCCGGCCTCGGCCACCGTATGGCGTTCCACCTTGGCGGACTTGAAGACCGCGTCGATCCGTTCGCGCAGCGGCGTGCCGCTGGGGAAGGCGATGAAGGGCTCACCCGCAAAGTCCGCCGGCTTGAGTTTTTTCAGCTTGGTCAGGCGGTGTCCCTTGGGCAGCACGGCCACGCAATTCATCGTCAGCACGGGCTCGACCTGGATGCCAGGCGTCTCGCCCGAAAGCATGGCCAGTCCGGTGTCGCAGAACCCTGAACTGATCCAGTTGTGCACGGTGCTGGCGTTGCCGGAATGGATGGAGACCATGACGTCCGGGTATTCCGTCTTGAAGGCCGCGACGATGCGCGCCAGCAGGCCGCCGGCCAGGCGCGGCATGGCGGCCACGCTCAGGCGGCTGGCGCTGAAGGAGCGGATGCTGGCCGCGGCCGATTCCAGGCCGGCCAGGCCGATGAACGTCTTTTCCACTTCCTGAAAGAAGCGCGATCCGTCCTGCGTGGGGCTCAGGCGGCTGCCGTTGCGGTCGAACAGGGGGAACTGGGTGATGGCTTCCAATTGCGCAATTAAGCGGCTAACGTGCGGCTGCGAGGTATGCACGCGGCGCGCGGCGGCGGTCATGGAACCGGTCATCATGACGGCGCGGAACGCTTCGATGTGTCTTAAGCCCATCCGTGGAATGGCCATATCAAATCCGTATAGAGGAATACCCGATTGGAACTGGATAAAACCATACTGCTAGTTGATACTTTTTGCCAGCCGCGGGGCTCATCGCGGGACGCGGCGGTTATCCAACAGTCTGGAGCCGCCGATCGTGAACATAAACACGCGCCGCACGCACGGCGCCAAGGGAATCAGATGAAAGCACTAGCCGCGATGTCCGTCGCCGCCGCCCTGCTGGGCAGCGCCGCGTCCGCTCACGCCGAAGGTCCCAGCCGCCTGGACAAGATCCGGGAAACCGGCGTCATCACCCTGGGCCACCCCGAAACCTCGGTTCCGTTCGCCTATCTGGACGGCAACCAGAAGCCGATCGGGTACACGGTGGAGATCTGCCAGGAAGTCGCCCAATACGTGAAAGCCGCGCTGAAGCTGCCCAAGCTTGAAGTCCGCTACAACCCGACGACGTCCGCCACGCGCATCCCGCTGCTGGCCAACGGTACGATCGACCTGGAATGCGGCAACACCACCAACAACGAAGCCCGCCACAAGCTGGTGTCCTTCGCGCCCACGACCTTCGTGGCGCAAGTGGTGCTGGTGGCGCGCAAGGACGGCGGCGTGGACCCCAACGACCTGAGCTCCTTCCGCGGCAAATCCATCGCCGCGCAAGCGGGCGGACAGACGTTCAAGCTGATCTCGCAACTCAACGCGCAAGGCAATCTGGGCATCTCGATGGCGCCCACCAAGGACACGGCCGAAACCATCCTGATGGTGGAATCGGGCCGCGCCGCGGGCTCGGCCAACGATGACGGCATCGCCTACGGCGCCGTGGCGTCGTCCAAGAACCCCGATGCTTTCGTGATCGGCACCAAAGGCCTGGAAATGGCGCCGTACGGCATCATGGAGCCCAAGGACGACCCCGCCTTCAAGAAGGTGGTGGACGACGCCGTGCTGGACCTGATCAAGACCGGCAAGGTTGCGGCGCTGTACGACAAGTACTTCAATTCGCCGATTCCGCCCAAGCAGATCAACCTGAAGTACCCGATGAGCGACGCCCTGAAGCGCGCGCTGGCCAAGCCGACCGATTCGGGCGACCCCAAGGTGTACGAGTAACGCTGGGTTTGCGCGGGGCGCGGGGCGCTCCGCGGCGCACATCGGGGTAAGGACACCGGCTGCCTGGCGCGGCCGGTGCCGCGATCAAGGGCACGGGCATGAATTACAACTGGAGTTGGAGCGTCTTCCTGGAGATGTCGCCGGACGGCGTGCATACCTTCCTGGAAACGATCCTGATCGGCGTGGGATGGACGCTGGCGCTGGCCCTGACGGCCTGGGTCTTTTCGCTGTTGCTGGGATCCTGGCTGGCCGTGATGCGCACGGCGCAGTCCCGTCCGATGAACGCCATCGGCGCCACGTACGTGGAGATATTCCGCAATGTGCCGCTGCTGGTTCAGATGTTCCTGTGGTATTTCGTGCTGCCCGAACTGCTTCCGCACGCGTGGGGCCTGGCCATGAAGCAGATGCCTCAGCCGTGGGGGCAATTCGTGCCCGCCGTGCTGTGCCTGGGGTTTTATGGGTCGGCGCGGGTGGCCGAGCAGGTGCGCGCCGGCATACAGTCCTTGCCGCGCGGCCAGTTCCAGGCGGGCACCGCGCTGGGCCTGACCGAGGCGCAGGTCTACCGCCACATCATCCTGCCTGAAGCCTTCCGCATCGTGCTGCCGCCCTTGACGTCCGAATTCATGGGCACCATCAAGTATTCGTCGGTGGCGCTGACGATCGGCCTGCTCGAACTGACCGGACAGGCGCGCTCCATGCAGGAGTTCAGTTTCCATATCTTCGAGGCGTTCTCGGCCGCGACGGTCATCTATCTGATCCTCAACGGCATCGTCGTGCTGGGCATGCGCATGCTCGAACGCCATGTCGCGGTTCCCGGATTGATCGGTTCGGCGGCCAGGAATGGCCCTGCCGGCCAGGGACGCTAGGGAACCGGCATGGGCAAATTCGATTTCGACGTTATCTGGACCGCGCTGCCGTACCTGTTCCAGACGGGCATGACGTTCACGCTGACGCTGACCGCGCTGGCGGCGGTGATGGGGCTGGCGTTGGGCACGCTGCTGGCGATGATGCGGCTGTCGCGCTTCAAGGTGCTGTCGGTGCCCGCGGGCATCTACGTGAATGTGATGCGGTCGATCCCGTTGCTGTTGGTGATCTTCTGGTTCTACTTCCTGGTGCCTTACATCGCCGCGTGGATCGTGGGTTCACCCACGCCGCTGCGGGTGGGGGCGTTCAATTCCGCGGTCATCACCTTCACGCTGTTCGAGGCCGCGTACTTCTGCGAAATCATGCGCGCGGGCATTCAGTCGATCGCGCGCGGCCAGGTGTCGGCCAGCATGGCGCTCGGCCTGAACCACTGGCAGGGCATGCGCTACGTGGTGCTGCCGCAGGCCTTCCGCAACATGGTGCCGGCGCTGCTGACGCGCGTCATCATCCTGTTCCAGGACACCTCGCTGGTCTATGTGCTGTCGTTGACGGACTTCCTGGGCGCGGCGTCCAAGATCGGCCAGCGCGACGGGCGGCTGGTGGAGCTTTATCTCTTCGTGGCGGTGGTGTATTTCGTGATTTGCTTCACGGCATCGCGTCTGGTCAAACGGCTGGAAAAGCGCACGCGGGTGCTGCGCTGAGCCGCCCGTTGCGGCCCCCTAGTCATACACAGGTTCAACGATGCAACTCTCTTCGAATCCCCCGATGATCGAGATCCGGCAGGTCAGCAAGTGGTACGGCGACTTCCAGGTGCTGGACGAATGCTCGGCCACCGTGCGCCGTGGCGAGGTCGTCGTGGTGTGCGGGCCGTCCGGTTCCGGCAAGTCCACGCTGATCAAGACCGTGAATGCCCTGGAACCCTTCCAGAAGGGCGATATCGTGGTCAACGGCGTTTCGGTGGGCGACCCGCGCACCAACCTGCCCAAGCTGCGCGCGGTGGCCGGCATGGTGTTCCAGCACTTCGAGCTGTTTCCCCATCTGTCCGTGACCGAGAATCTGTGCCTCGGCCAGGTCAAGGTGCTCAAGCGCGGCAAGGACGAAGCGCGCCAGCGCGCGCTGGCGCTGCTCGAGCGCGTGGGCCTGTCGGCGCACAAGGACAAGCACCCGGGCGAGCTCTCGGGCGGCCAGCAGCAGCGGGTGGCGATTGCCCGCGCGCTGTCGATGGACCCGGTCGTGATGCTGTTCGACGAACCCACGTCGGCGCTGGACCCCGAGATGGTCAACGAAGTGCTGGATGTGATGACCGACCTGGCTGGCGAAGGCATGACGATGATGGTCGTCACCCACGAGATGGGATTCGCCCGCCGCGTCGCCGACCGTGTGATCTTCATGGACGGCGGCAAGATTGTGGAGGACTGCCCCAAGGAGCAGTTCTTCGGCAATGTAGAGGAGCGTGCCCCGCGTACGCGCCAGTTTCTTTCCAAAATTCTGCAGCATTGAAAGCCATGACCCAGCGGAACCCCGCCGCCCTCCCAAGCCCGCCCGTCGACCTGCGCAGCGATACGGTCACCCACCCCACCGCGGCCATGTACGAGCGCATGCGCACCGCGCCGATCGGCGACGACGGCCTGGATGGCGACCCCACCGTGCGCGCGTTGGAAACCCACGTGGCAGCCTGCCTGGGCAAGGAAGCCGGGCTGTTCGTGCCCAGTTGCACCATGGCCAACCTGCTGGCCGTGCTGGCGCAGACCCAGCGCAGCGAGCAGGTGGTGCTGGAATCGTCCGCCCACATGTATACGTCTGAGCGGGGCGCGGCCACGTTCACCGGCTTGTTCTACCAGGGCGTGTCCGGCGCCGATGGCGCGATGGACCTGAACCGCCTGGAAGACGCGCTGGAGGCCGGCGGGCACAAATTGAAGACATCGCTCGTGGCCATGGAGACCTCGCACAACAATGCGGGCGGCGCGGTGCTGCCGCTGGACCATATGCAGGCCGTGTACGGCATGGCCCGCGCGGCCGGCGTGTCCGTGCACCTGGATGGCGCGCGCCTGTTCAACGCGGCCGTGGCGCTGGGTGTGCCGCCGGCAGACATCGGGCGCCATGCGGACACAGTGTCCCTTTGCCTGTCCAAGGGGCTGAGCGCGCCGGTAGGCGCGGTGCTGGCCGGCAGCCAGTCCGTCGTGGCCAAGGCGCGCGTGTTGCGCCGGATGCTGGGAGGCACGCAGCGTCAGTCGGGGATCATGGCGGCGGCGGGCCTGGAAGGCGTGCAGGCCATGGGCGAACGGCTGGCCGAGGACCACGTCCGCGCACGCCGCCTGAGCGCTGGCATCAACCGGCTGGCGCCGGCGCTGACGGCGACCGTGCCGCAAACCAATATCGTGCAGGTCGAGACCGCCGACACCGGCATGAGCAATGCTGAGTGGGTCGCGGCGCTTCAGGCCGAAGGCGTGCTGACCCGTCCGTGGGGCCGCACGCGGCTGCGTTGCGTGACGCACCGGCATATCGACGACGACGGCGTCGATGCGGCCGTGCGGGCCTTTGCCACCGTGTTGAACGGCCGCTGATTCAGGATATTTTGGGGTGCGCGATGCGATAATGCCGCATGTCCAGCACCCACCTTTCCCGAAAAGACTATCTCTGCGCATTGGCGGTCGTAGTCATCTGGGGTCTGAATTTCGTTGTCATGAAAGTCGGCATGCGGGGCTTGTCCCCCATGATGCTGGGCGCGCTGCGGTTCGCGCTGGCCGCCTTCCCTCTCATTCTCTTCGTGCGCATGCCGCGGCTGCCGTGGCACTGGATCGCGGCCTATGGGCTGGTGCAGGGCCTGGGCCAGTTCGGCCTGCTCTTCACGGCACTGAAGTTCGGCATGCCTGCCGGCATGGCCTCGCTGGTCATCCAGACCCAGGCGTTCTTCACGCTGCTGCTGGCGGCGCCGGTGCTGCATGAGCACGCGCGGCGCCATCACTGGATCGGGTTGGGCGTGGCCGCGCTGGGTCTGGCGGTCATTGCCGGGGGGCGCGGCGAAGGGCCGGACCAGATGACGATGCTGGGCTTCGTGTTGACGCTTGGCGGCGCATTCATGTGGGCCGTGTCGAACATGATCGTGCGGCTGGCCAGCCGCAAGGCGCCCGGCTACGACCCGTTTGCATTCATCGCCTGGAGCAGCGCCGCGCCCGTGCTGCCCTTCCTGTTGCTGGCGGTGCTGATCGACGGCTGGGAGCCCGTGGTGGGCATGGTGACGGGCATGGGCTGGGGCGAGGCGCTGTCGGTGCTTTACCTGGCGGTGCTGGCCACGCTGCTGGCCTATACCCTGTGGACGCAGTTGCTGACGCGCCACCCGGCCGCGAAGGTGGCGCCGTTCTCGTTGCTGGTCCCGGTGGTGGGACTGTGGGCCGCGTCCATGGCGTTTGACGAACGGTTGCAGCCCTTGCAGTGGCTGGGCGCGGCATGCGTGCTGGCCGGACTGGTCATCAACCAGGTCGGCGGACGCTGGCTGCGCACCCGCTGAATTTCCGCCACGGCTACCGGCCGCGTTTCAACGCTTCGGCGGATCGGACTACGTCAAATTTCCTAGGGACGTTGGCACCCTAGAGTTGTTCGAAGCGGATGTAACGCTTATCGGTGTACTCCCGGCGCGTGGTCATCTCGGTGACGTACGCGCCCGGGGGGCCGCGCCTCAGCCACTCCAACATGTGATCCACCTGGTCCGGCGTGCCCTGAATCAGGGCTTCCACCGTGCCGTCCAGCATGTTCTGCACCCAGCCCCTCGCCCCCAGCAAATGGGCGCGCCGCACCGTGGCGTGGCGATAACCCACGCCTTGCACCGTGCCGCTGACGGTGACGTGGACGGTTTCGAGATGGGAATCGGCTTTAGGGTCTTGCATGGGATGTCCTTCGGATGATGTGCCGCGCGCCGCGAGGTACGTAGGCGGAACCGGCTACAGCGGATGGTCTATAGGCCCGGCGGGCTTCGAAGCGATACGTTAGAGCACATGTCAAAACGTGCCAGCGGAAACGCCCACTACTAGAGCTTGGAGAAGCCATTATGGAAGAGACCAGTTTGTTGTCGGAAGCCGAGACAGCGCGCTACAGGGATCAGGGCTACCTAGCCCTGAAGGATATGTGCCCGCAGGACGAAGTGGGGTATATCCGGCGAACCCTGCTCGACCTGTTCGCGAACAAGACCGGCTACAACGAAGGCGCGCAGTATGACTTCGTGAGCCGGGACGATCCGTCCAAGCCCGCCAAATTTCCTAGCCTGCACGATCCGCGCCATTATGCCCCGGGCATCCTGAAGACCGTGTATCACGAGCGTACGCTGGAGCTTGCCCGCCAATTGCTCGGCCCGCAAGCCGCGCTCTACGGCGAGCATGCCTTGCTCAAGCCGGGCCCGCACGGTCCCGAAACGCCCTGGCACCAGGACGAGGCCTTCCGGTCGCCGGACTTCATCTACAACGAACTCAGCATCTGGCTGGCGCTGCAGCCGGCCACGATCGAAAACGGCTGCATGCAGTTCATGCCCGGCTCGAACAAATGGGACGTGCTGGAGCATCGCTCGCCGGGGGGGGACAAGACCCTGCATCCGCTGGAATGCTGCGGTGATTTTCCGCGCGAGCAGGCGGTGGCCGAGCCGCTGGACCCGGGCGGCATCACCGTCCATGACGCCCGCACGCTGCATTTCACGGGCCCCAACACGTCACAGTCGCCGCGTCTGGCTTACATCCTCATCTACAACACGCCGCCGGTCTACAAGCCCGGGCGCCGCGAGTTTCCGTGGCTGGAAGGCCGCTGGACCGACAGCCAGACGCGCAAGAAGCAATGGCACAAGCGCGGCGGGCTGGCGGTGGACGTGATGCGGCGCCTGCCGGGCGCGCGGCTCACCAGCCCGCGCTGGGTAGCGTGGGCAACGATACGCGCGGTCAGCAAAGTGTGGCCGCGATAGGGCTGGGCGTGCAGGGGCCGTAGAGCCCTTGCGCAAGGGGGGCGAACGGGGCCGGCAAGCGACGCTTGCCGGCCTCGGCGCGTATACTGGGCGGCGCCGCGCGGCGTTTACGCCTGGCGCGGCGGCAAGGCTGCCCACGGCTGGCGGCCCTGAAGCAAAAAAACAAGTCGCAGCTAGCGCACCCCAACCATTCCACAGACCACTCCATGACCGCTAACCTTTCTACGATCACCTGCATCGAAGATTTGCGCGTTGTCGCGCAGAAGCGCGTGCCGCGCATGTTCTACGACTACGCCGATTCCGGCGCCTGGACCGAAGGCACGTACCGCGCCAATGAAAGCGACTTTCACAAGATCAAGCTGCGCCAGCGCGTGGCGGTGAACATGGAAGGCCGGTCGCTGCGCACCACCATGGTGGGCCAGGACGTGGTCATGCCGCTGGCGATTTCGCCTACGGGCCTGACCGGCATGCAGCATGCCGATGGCGAGATCCTGGCGGCCAAGGCGGCAGCCGATTTCGGCGTGCCGTTCACCCTGTCCACCATGAGCATCTGCTCGCTGGAAGACGTGGCGCAAGCCACCAAGAAGCCGTTCTGGTTCCAGCTCTACGTGATGCGCGACCGCGAATTCGTGGCCAACCTGATCGACCGCGCCAAGGCCGCTGGCTGCTCGGCGCTGGTCCTGACGCTTGACCTGCAGATCCTGGGCCAGCGCCACAAGGACATCAAGAACGGCCTGTCGACGCCGCCCAAGCCCACGCTGGCCAACCTGATCAACCTGGCGACCAAGCCGCGCTGGTGCATGGGCATGCTGGGGACCAAGCGCCGTACCTTCGGCAACATCGTGGGCCACGCCAAGGGCGTGAGCGACCTGTCGTCGCTGTCGTCCTGGACGGCCGAGCAATTCGATCCCCGCCTGAGCTGGGATGACGTGGAATGGATCAAGCAGCGCTGGGGCGGCAAGCTCATCATCAAGGGCATCCTCGATGTGGAAGACGCGCACCTCGCCGCCAATAGCGGCGCCGACGCGCTCATCGTCAGCAACCACGGCGGCCGCCAGCTTGACGGCGCCATGTCGTCGATCGCGGCCCTGCCGTCGATCGCGGACGCTGTCGGCTCGAAGATCGAAGTATGGATGGACGGCGGCATCCGCTCGGGCCAGGACATCCTGAAGGCCGTGGCGCTGGGCGCCCGCGGCACCATGATCGGCCGCGCCTTCCTGTATGGCCTGGGCGCATACGGCCAGGCTGGCGTGACCCGCACGCTGGAGATCCTGTACAAGGAAATGGACACGACGATGGCGCTGTGCGGCCGCCGCTCGATCGAGCCCGGCGACCGCAGCATCCTGCTGCCGGGCACGTATCCGAACTGAGTCACGCCCCGCGTGGGGACACGGCCCGGACAGCGATGTCCGGGCCGTATTTTTTGGGGCGCGCCCCGGCGGTTCAAGCGCCGTTGCCGGCTCCCAGGAACTGGCTGGGGCGACGCAAGGCCGGGTCGAAGGGGTTGATCTGCGCCCCGACGGCGTCGGCCTCGCGGCGCAGCATTTCCACGATCAGGGGCAGGCGTTCATCGCTGATGCGTTCAAGAGGGGCGGCCACGCTCAGGGCCGCGACGGTGACGCCGTTCGGGTCCTGGACCGGCACCGCCAGCCCCGCGATGTTGGGAAACACGCCTTGGCCCTGGCTGCGCGCATAACGCAGTTCCAGGCATTCCTTGATGCGCACCCGCATGGAAATCTCATCCACGAAACCCAGGTGGTGCAGCCGCGGGATGTTGAAGCGGATAACTTCTTCGCGCTCGGCCTCGGGCAGGCTGGCCAGCAGCACCAGGCCGCCCTGGCCCATGCCCAGCGGCACACGGCCGCCGATATCGCCCGTGTGCGAGCGCACGGGGAAAGCGCCGTCCACGCGGTCCACGCATACGGCATCGAAGCCGCTGCGCACCAACAGGAAGATGGTGTCGTTAAGCATGCCGGACAAGCGCAGCAAGGCAGGCCGGTACAGGGTCCGCAGGCTTGACTGGTGATTGCCGGCGGCGGCGGCCAGGGAGAAGAAGGCCACGCTCAGTTGATAGCCCTTGCTTTGCGCCGGCTGTTCCACCACGCCTTCCTGCATCAGCCCCTGCAGCACGCGGTGCACGGTGGCCTGGGCCTGGCCGGTGCGGGCGGCGATATCGGTCAGGCGCAGCTTTTCGCCCTTGGCGTCGGCCAGCACGCGCAGCACGGCGAACGCGCGCTGCAACACGCCCAGGCCGCTGGATTCGTCGAGCGCTTCTGATTTCTTCATTATGTATTTCCGATAATCAAAATATCTAGTCGTATTTTTATCAGGAAATTCGATTGAATGGAAATACAGAACCAAAAATTCGATTCTTCGGAAAACCCTAATTGACCCGAAGTTTTGGCCACTTCTAGACTGCCCCATCGAACAAGCCTTCAGGGGCGCCCGGGCGGCGGACTCCTGGCGGCGCAAGGCCCGCTAGGGCTACGGGGTTTGGAATATGTCATTTCTGCGGCTGGACGATGTCTCCAAGAACTACGGCGACCTGCGCGTCGTCTCCGACCTGAACCTGTCGGTTGAAAAGGGCGAGTTCGTTTCCCTGCTGGGGCCGTCGGGTTGCGGCAAGACCACCACCCTGCAGATGATCGCCGGCTTTGCCGACGTGACGCGAGGCTCGATCACGCTGGACGGGCGGGACATCACCCACGCCAAGCCGAACACGCGCGGCCTGGGCATCGTGTTCCAGAGCTATGCGCTGTTTCCGCACCTGACCGTCACGGACAACGTCGCCTTCGGCCTGAAGATGCGCAACGTGGAACGCGCCGAACGCCAGGACCGCGTGCGCGAGGCGCTGGCGCTGGTCAAGCTGGACAAGCATGCGGACCGGTTTCCGCGCGAACTCTCCGGTGGCCAGCGGCAACGCGTGGCGCTGGCGCGCGCGCTGGTGATCCGGCCGCCGGTGCTGCTGCTGGACGAACCCCTGTCCAACCTGGATGCCAAGCTGCGCGAAGAAATGCAGTTCGAACTGCGCGGCATCCAGCGCAAGATCGGGACCACCACGGTCATGGTCACGCATGACCAGGCCGAGGCCCTGTCCATCAGCGACCGCGTGGTCGTCATGCAGGACGGCCGCGCCACGCAGGTGGATGCGCCCTATCGCATGTACGAACATCCCCAAAGCGAGTTCATTTCGCGCTTCGTGGGCAAGACCAACCTGTTGCCGGGCCGCGTGGCGCGTTGCGGCGCGCAGGCCGAGGTCGAGACCGGCGCCCTGAGCGTGCTTGTCGACGGCGAAGGCCTGCGCCACGGCGACACCGTGCAGTTGTCGCTGCGGCCGGAAAAGCTGGTGCCCGTGCCGGCCGGACAAGGCAAGCTGGCCTGCGTCGTCAACACGCGCTATTTCCTGGGCAGCCAATGGATGTACGACCTGGATTCGCCGGTGGGCGCGCTGACCATCCTGACCCCTAACGACGGCCGCCGCCCGCACGACGACGGCGAGGCGATCGGCCTGGACTGGGCGGACGGCGTGCTGCGCGTATTGCGCGCACCCGCGGGCGCGGCGGCAGAGGCCTGACATGGCGACCCTGACGCAACGCGGCGGCGCGGCCGCCGCGGCCAAGCCGCGCAACGAAGGCATGCTGGCCATCCTGGGTTCCATCCCGCTGGCCATCGTGTTCCTGACGCTGGTGCTGACGCCGCTGGCGCTGACCTTCGTGTTGTCCTTCCGCCCGTTCGACTACGCCACCGGCATCCAGCCCGGCCACACCGTCGAACACTATCTGGCGGTGGTGACCGACAGCTACTTCCTGGAGATCTTCTGGCGCACCTTCTGGATCGCCGGCGTCACCACGCTGATCTGCGTGCTGATCGGCGCGCCCGAGGCCTACATCCTGTCACGCATGGGCAAGCCCTGGCGTTCGATCTTCCTGTTGGTGGTGCTGTCGCCGCTGCTGATTTCGCTGGTGGTGCGCGCCTTCGGCTGGAGCATGCTGCTGGGGCCGGGCGGCGCGATCGGCAAGGCCGCCGCCGCATTGGGACTGGGGCCGCTGCTGTATACGCCCACCGCGGTCATCATCGGCCTGGTGCACGTGATGCTGCCGTTCATGGTGATTCCCGTCTGGACGTCCCTGCAGAAGCTGGACCCCGCCGTCGAGCATGCCGCGCTGTCGCTCAATGCCTCGCGCTTCCAGACGCTGACACGCATCGTGCTGCCGCAAGCCATGCCCGGCATCCTGTCAGGCAGCCTTATCGTCTTCGGCCTGTCGGCAAGTTCGTTCGCCATTCCCGCGTTGCTCGGCGGACGTCGCCTGAAGATGGTGGCGACCGTGGTGTACGACGAGTTCCTGACCGAGCTCAACTGGCCGCTGGGCGCGGCCATCGCGATCGTGCTGCTGGTGGTCAACGTGATCATCATGATGGCGTACAACCGCGTCGTCGAACGCTCTTACCGCCGCAGCCTCGGCTGAGCCCGCGCAAGGAATCGAACATGCAAAAGAACGGTCCCATCGCGCTGGCGTTCAACTTCCTGGTGGTGGCGTTCGTGTTGGCGCCGCTGGTCATCGTATGCCTGGTCGCGTTCACGCCGGAGACGACGCTCACGGTGCCCACCACCGACTTCTCGCTGCGCTGGTTTCATGCGGTATTCGAGCATCCCAATTTCATGCAGGCCTTCAAGAACAGCCTGTGGCTGGCCTTCCTGTCGGCCAGCATCGCCGTGTGCCTGGCCGTGCCCGCGGCCATCGCCATCACGCGCTACCGCTTTCCTGGCCGCGACGTCCTGAACGGCCTGTTCCTGTCGCCCCTGATGATCCCGCACCTGGTGCTGGGCGTGGCGCTGCTGCGCTTTTTCGCGCTGATGGGCATGGCCGGCAGTTTCCCGTGGCTGGTGGCCAGCCATGTGGTCGTCATCACGCCTTATGTGATGCGGCTGGTGATCGGCGCGCTGGTGGGCTTTGACCGGTCCATCGAGCACGCGGCCCTGTCACTGGGCGCCAGCCGCGCCACCGTGTTCTTCCAGGTGACCTTGCCGCTCATCATCCCGGGCGTGTCGGGAGGCTGGCTGCTGGCCTTCATCAACAGCTTCGACGAATTGACGATGTCGGTGTTCATCACCGCCCCGTCGACGATCACGCTGCCCGTGCGCATGTACATGTACGCCACGGAGTCTATCGACCCGATGATGGCCGCGGTGTCCGCGTTGGTCATCGGGCTGACCGCCGTGACCATGCTGCTGCTCGACCGTGTGTATGGACTGGACCGTGTACTGGTGGGGCAGAAATGACGCCGCCGCCGATTGCCGCAAAGGGACCGATTGCGCCATGGCAATACTGAAACGCCTGGCCGAAACCGGCCGGCCTCCTTTGACGTTCACCTTTGACGGACGGGCCTGCACGGCCCTGGCCGGCGACACCGTGCTGACGGCCGTGCTGACGCAGGTCGACCATCTGCGCCATTCGGAATTCGGCGGCGCTCCGCGCGCGGGCTTCTGCATGATGGGGGCGTGCCAGGACTGCTGGGTACAACTTGAGGACGGCGACCGCGTGCGCGCCTGCTCCACTTACATCGAGCCGGGCATGCGTCTGCAAAGCGTTCCGCTGGCACCCGCGTCGACGCCGGGCTCGCTGGCGGCCACCGCCTGGCCCGAGGACGACGCGCCATGAGCAGGGTGATGCCTGTGATCGTCGGTGCGGGGCCCGCCGGCGTGCGCGCCGCGCAGGCGTTGGCCGCGCAAGGACTGCGGCCCGTGATCCTGGACGAAGGGCTGCGCCCCGGCGGGCAGATCTACCGGCAGCCACCGCCCGGATTCTCCCGCCCAAAATCTGCTTTGTATGGCTTTGAGCATCGCAAGGCCGATGCCGTGCATCGCGCCATGGACAGTTTGTTGCCACAGGTGGAGTACCGTCCGGGCTGCCTGGTCTGGAACATCGAGGGTAAGACGCTGGACGTCCTGCGCGACGGCATCAGCACGTCGATTCCGTACACGCACCTGATCCTGGCCACGGGTGCCACCGATCGGGTGCTGCCGTTTCCCGGCTGGCTGACACCCGGCGTCTACACCCTGGGCGGGTCGCAAGTGGCCTTGAAGCACCAGGGTTGCGCGATCGGCTCCCGTGTGACGTTCATGGGGACCGGCCCCCTGCTCTATCTGGTGGCGTACCAGTACGCCAAAGCCGGCGCCCGGGTGGCCGCGGTGCTGGACACGTCGCGTTTCGGCGACCGTCTGGCGGCCCTGCCCGGCATGCTGCGCGCGCCCGCCCTGCTGGGCAAGGGGCTCTACTACATGGCATGGCTGCGCGCGCATGGCGTGCCGTTGCGTAGCGGCGTGCGTCCGGTTGCGGTGCAAGGCGATACGCGCGTCACGGGTCTTTCCTACAGCCAGGGCGGTCAGGTGCACACGGTGGACTGCGACGCGGTGGCCTATGGGTTGGGGCTGCGCTCGGAAACCCAGCTTGCCAGCCTGGCCGGATGTGAATTCGAATTCAATACCCGGGACCGCAACTGGGTGCCCCGCCGCGATGCGGCCGGGCGCAGCAGCGTGGCCGGTGTCTATGTGGCGGGAGACGGCGCGGCGATCGGCGGCGCCGATGCGGCCGAGCTGGCGGGCGAACGCGCGGCGCTGGCCTTGCTGGAAGACACGGGCCATGCGCACGATGCGCGGCGCGCGCGGGAGCTTGAGGCCGGGCTTGCCGCCAATGGGCGCGTGCGCGCGGCGCTAGAGCGCGCTTTCCCGTTCCCGGAAGACTGGGCCACCGGCATCGCCGACGATACGGTCATCTGCCGTTGCGAAGAGGTCTCCGCGGGCACGGTCCGCCAGGCCGTCCGCGAAACCGCCGCGCAGGAAATGAACCGGCTGAAGGCGCTGACGCGCGTGGGGATGGGACGTTGTCAGGGCCGCATGTGCGGCGCCGCGGCGGCCGAGGTGCTGGCGCATGCCGTCGGCTGCGCTCCGGCGGAAGTGGGGCGGCTGCGCAACCAACCACCGGTCAAGCCTGTCCCGGTGCGCGTGGTGTCCCTTGAGCGCCCGAAAAAGGTGTCGGCATGATCCAGCGGATCGATACCGAGGTTGCCATCATCGGCGGCGGCATCGTCGGCGGCAGCGCCGCGCTGTTCCTGCGCCGCCAAGGCATTCCCGTGGTGCTGCTGGAGGCCGCGCTGTGCGGCGCCAAGGCCAGTGGCGTGAACTATGGCGGCGTGCGCCGCCAGGGACGCGGGCTGGAACAGATGCCATTGACGCGGCGCGCGCACGAGCTGTGGGGCCATCTGCCGGAGCTGATCGGCATCGACGGGGAATACGTGCGTTCAGGCCATCTCAAGCTGGCCTGCTCGGAAGCGGACCTGGCCGCGCTGGAGGCCTACCGCGAGCGCACCCGAGGCTTTGGCATGCACCTGGAAATGCTGGACCGCCGGACACTGGCTCAGCGTTTCGGCTGGCTGGGCCGGCACGTCGCGGGCGGCTCGTTTTGTCCAGACGACGGTCACGCCAATCCGCGGCTTGTATCGCCCGCCTTTGCGCGCGCGGCCAGCGCCCTGGGCGCCGACGTGCGCGAGGGCGTGAGCGTGACATCCGCACGCCATGACGGGTCGCGCTTCATTGTGCGCGCGGGCGACGCGCTGGAAGTGCGGTCGCGCTACCTGCTCAATTGCGCGGGCGCCTGGGCGGGACGCTTCGCCGAGGGTTTCGGGGAAGCCGTTCCCGAAACCTCCATCCATCCCCTGATGATGGTGACCGAACCCCTGCCCGTGTTCATGAGCGTGAGCCTCGGCGTGCAGGGAGGCGGCATCTACGCGCGCCAGGTCGCGCGCGGCAACTGCGTGATCGGGGGCGGACGCGGCGTGTCCCTGGATCCCGATTTCGCCCGCCCCGGGCGCGCCAACCTGGGCACGCTGATGGCCAATGCCGCCAAGCTGCTGCCCGTGCTGCGCGGCGCGCAGGTCATCCGCTTCTGGACGGGCGTGGAAGGCAATATGCCCGACCACAACCCGGTGCTGGGCCCAAGCGCCACCGTGCCCGGACTGTTCCACGCATTCGGCCTGTCGGGCGCCGGTTTCCAGATCGGTCCCGCCGTGGGCGAGGTGCTGTCGGAACTGGTCGTCAACGGACATTCTTCCATTCCTATCGATGCCTTCCGCATTGAACGATACGCGGCCGCCGCTCACGGCGCCGTGGCTCGGCCTGAACGTGTTCGTGAGCAAACGCAGGAGTCACCATGATGGATAAGAAACAGGGCGCGAAGCGTCCGAGCAAGGGGAAACGGCTGCTGGGCGCGGCGGTGATGACGCTGCTGTCGGCCGGAGCCATGGCGCAGCAGAAGACGCTGTACGTGGGCATGAACGGCGGCGACATGGAGCGCGCCTTCACGCAACACGTGTTCCCGGAGTTCGAAAAGGCGAACAACGTCAAGGTCGTCGTCGTGCCCGGCACGTCGACCGACGTGCTGGCCAAGGCGCAGGCCTACAAGGACAAGCCCCAGATGCACGTCATGTTCCTGGACGACGGCATCATGGCGCGCGCCATTTCCATGGGCCTGTGCGAACAGCTGAATGATGATCCGGTGCTCAAGGAGCTTTACCCCACCGCCGTGATGAAGGACCGCATGGCGGCCGGCATCGACATCGGCATGACGGGCCTGGGCTACAACACCAAGATGTTCGCGGACAAGGGGTGGGCGCCGCCGACCTCGTGGATGGACCTGGCGGATCCGAAGTACAAGGGCAAGGTCGTGTTCCAGTCGGCGTCCGGCAGCACCTTCGGGCTGCATGGCTTCCTGATGTTCAACCGGATCGAAGGCGGCACCGATCAGAATTACGAGCCGGGCTTCAAGAAGTGGCCGTCCACCATCGGCCCCAACGTGCTGGAGTACATCCCCAACTCGGCCAAGCTTGCTGAAATGATCCAGTCCAATGAAGCTGCGATCTTCCCGCTGACGCCCACCGCCATCGCCCGCCTGAAGAAGCGCGACATCCCGGTGGAATACGCGCAGCCCAAGGAAGGTTCCGTCATCCTGATGGTGGGCGAATGCGTCATCGCCAAGAACAGCGAACCGGAACTGTCCCAGAAGCTGGCGCTGTATCTGCTGTCGGCGAAGGCCCAGGCGAAGGCGCTGGAGATGGGCGGTCATTTCCCGTCCAACAAGAACGTCCAGGCGCCTGCCGACAGCGTTGAAGCGCTCAAGCGCTTCCAAGGCTACATGGCGAACGCTAAGATCCTGGACTGGGATCAGATCAACGCGGCCCGGCCGGCCTTCAACGCCCGCTGGAACCGCACGGTCGAACGTTGACGGCAGCGCGGCGCGCCGCCTGTGGATAAACCGCAGGCGCGCCCCGCGCGGCACGGCCAGGGCGCACGCGCCCGCAGACAGGCAAGGACCAGCATGCGGCTCATCATCAACTCCGGCGGCCCCCAGGCAATCGACGAATGGCGCGCGCGGTTCGGCGCGTTCGCGCCCGAACTGGACGTGGTGGGCTGGCACGAGGACGTGGACCCCGCCAGCGTGGACTACGCACTGGTCTGGGCCCCGGACGCCGGCCGCCTGGCCACCTTCTCCAACCTGAAACTCATCATCAGCGCGGGCGCCGGCGTGGACCACCTCCTGGCCGACCCGGCGCTGCCCCGCCACCTGCCGATCGCGCGCATGGTCACCGCCCGCACGCAGACCGAAATGGCGGAATTCGTGCTCACCAGCGCGCTGATGCTCACCCGCGACATCAAGCGCATTGTGGAGAACCAGGCGCGCCGCCACTGGGAGCTGTTCGACTCCCTGCGCGTCGCCGCCGATGTGCGCGTGGGCATCATGGGCCTGGGCCACCTGGGCGTGGCGTCCGCCCAACTGCTGGCGCGCGTGGGCTTTCCCGTGAGCGGCTGGTCCCGCGGCGCCAGCACGCTGCCGAGCATGCCTTCATATGCAGGCCAAGAGCAATTCGGCGAATTCCTCGCCCACACCGACCTGCTCGTCTGCCTTCTGCCCGCCACCGACGCCACCCGCGGCATCCTCAACCGCGCCACGCTGTCCCAACTGCCCGCGGGCGCCAGCCTGATCAACGCCGGCCGCGGCTCGCACATGGTGACCCAGGACGTGATCGACGCGCTCGACAGCGGCCAGCTGCGCCAGGCCGTCCTGGACGTCTTCGAAACGGAACCGCTTCCGCCCGAGTCTCCCCTCTGGTCCCATCCGGGCATCATCGTCTCGCCGCACAGCGCCGCCATTCCCGACCGCAAGGAACGGGCACGCCACACCGCACTGCTGATCGCCGCCAACGAACGCGGCGAACCGCTGCCCAACATCTACGACCCGGTGCGCGGGTATTGAATAGGCAGGGGTGATGCGTTGCGAAGGGCGTTTGCGGCAGACCCCATCGCGGGCCGCCGACTCGAAAAACCGCAAAATCCGCAAACCCGCCAAAGCTACATTGCCCTCCAAGGAGCAAGCATGAAGCCCGAGACCCGAACCCTCTACGCCCAACGCCTCGACCCGGTCCTGCGGTGGCTCGCCAGCAACCCCGATGCCGATCCCGACCTGCATCGGCTTGCCGACCTGGCCTGCCTGTCGCCGTATCACTTCCATCGCGTCTACCGCGCCATGGTGGGGGAGACGGTGAACGCCACGGTCCAGCGCATCCGCATGCATCGCGCAGCGGTCGCGCTGGCGGGCACGCAGGCGCCGCTGAGAGACGTTGCGCAACGCGCTGGATACGAATCGGACGCCGCCTTCAACCGGGCATTTGGCGCAGCCTTCGGCATCCCGCCGGGCCGGTATCGGGCGGCTCGCTCCCTCCCCCTCGACCCCAAGGAGTTTGCCATGTACCCCATCGCCATCGAGAACTTTCCCGGCGTCACGCTGGCCGTCCTGCCGCACCGCGGCGGCTACCAGGATATCGGGTCCACGTTCACCCGCGCCTTCATGCTGGCCGTCAGCCGTGGAATCGCCACGCCCGACGCCATCGGCTTTGGCGTGTACTTCGACGACCCCGAACAAGTGCCGGAAAGCCAGCTTCGTTCCCTGGCCGGCATGCCTGTCGAACCCGGCGAGGATCTGGGCGGAGAACTGGAGCGCTTCGAGATACCCGCTGGCCGCTGCGCCGTCCTGACCTACACGGGCCCCTACAACGAGATGGGCAAGCCCTACAACTGGATGTTCTCGGAATGGCTGCCCGCCAGCGGCATGGTGCCGGCCGATTTCCCGATGTTCGAACAGTATGTGAACGACCCGCGCATCACCCCGCCCGCGCAGTTGCAGACCCGCATCCATCTGCCCTTGAAATAAGCGGACGGGCCGCCCGCCCTACCCGAGCACGCCGGACAGGTACTGCCGCAGCCAGGCGTGCGCGGGATCGTCCTGGTAGCGTTCGTGCCAGTACAGCGACACCGCGATGGGCGGCAGCGTCAACGGCACCTTCTGGGTGACGATGCGCGCGCTGCCGGACATCGCCTTCGCGATACTGACGGGCATGGTCGCGATCAGATCCGAGCCTTCGACGATGAACGGGCATACCAGATAGCTGGACAGCGTGGCCACGATCTTGCGGCTGCGGTTCTGCCCCATCAGGATGCGATCGATCGCGGTGCTGAAATAGCGGGTGTGCGCGGCCAGGTCCAGGTGCCCATAGCTGAGGTACGCGTCCAGGTTCCAGCGCTTGCGCAGGCACGGATGCCCTTCGCGCACGATGCACACCGCCGGCTCCTGGTAGAGAAAGCGCGTGCGCAGGTCCGGCGCCGGATCGGGGAAATAGCCCGCGATCAACTCCACATGATTCGTGTCCAGCATGCTCAAGCCATGCTGCGGGCGCGCGGGCAGGATCTGGAGCTGGAAGTGAGGCGCATCCATCGCCAGCCTGGGGATCAGCTTGGGCAGCAAAGTGAACTGCACGTAATCGGTGGCATAGAGCGACAAAGTGCGCGAAGAATGCGCCGGGTCGAAGGCCTCGCGCGTGCGGGTCGCGCGGTGCCACCCTTCGAGCAGCGGCTTGAAATTCTGGTGCAGTTCCAAGGCGCGCAGCGTGGGCTGCCAGGCGCCGCCCTCGCGCACCAGCAGCGGATCCCCGAATAGCTGGCGCAGCCGGTTCATCGCCGCGCTCATCGCAGGCTGGCTGATGTTCAGCGCTTCCGCCGCCCGTGAAACGTTGCGGCAGGTCATCAGGGCATCGAAATGCAGAAGCAGATTCAGGTCCGGATTCTTCACAACCATGCACCTATAAGTGGCATCTATACAAATATAAACCTGTAGGACTGCTGTCATCACGGCCACAAGCCTAGGATGACCCTGTTGTTGCAGCGAACCAAGGCCTGGCACGCATGATCCGGCCACAAGGAAGTTCTATCAACAAGGGGAAACCTAGCCATGAACCAAGGGCTTATACGTAGTTGCTGTCGCATTGCCGCCGGCGTCGCGCTAGTCGCGGCAGCCGGGTCCGCCAGCGCGGCCTGGCCGGATAAGGTCATCCACATCGTGGTGCCGTTCGCCGCGGGCGGGTCCACGGACCTGATCGCGCGCAAGGTGGCCGAAGGCCTGGGCCAGCGCCTGGGCGCCAACGTCATCGTCGAAAACCGGCCCGGGGCCGGCGGCACCGTCGGCACGGAGTACGTGGCCCGCCAGCCGCCGGACGGCTACACCATCCTGATGGGCTCTGTCAGCACGCATGGCAGCGCGCCCTGCGTGTATTCCAAGCTGCCCTACGACCCCGTCAAGGATTTCACGCCGCTGGCGGTGGTGGCGACCATCCCCAACGTGATGTCGGTGAACCAGTCCGTGCCTGCCCGCAATCTGCAGGAGTTCGTGGCCCTGTTGAAGAAGGAGCCGGAGAAATACTCCTTCGCGTCCAATGGACAGGGCACCTCCAACCACCTCGCCGCCGAGCTTTTCAAGACGACCGCGGGCGTATCGATGGTGCATGTGCCCTATCGCGGCTCGGGTCCGGCGTTGATCGACCTCGTCGGGGGGCAGATCAACATGATGATGGACGTCGTGATGACGTCCTACCCCTACATCAAGGACGGCAAGATCAAGGCGCTGGCGGTGACCTCACCGCAGCGGTCGCCCATGCTGCCCGATGTGCCCACGGTGGCCGAATCAGGCTATCCGGGCTACGAGGCCATGGTGTGGTTCGGCATGCTGGCGCCCGCCGGCCTGCCGGAGCCCGTGCGCGCAAAGCTGACCGACGGCCTGGTGCAGACCTTGCACGCGCCCGCCATGAAGACCTACCTGGAGCAGCAGGGCGCCCAGGTGTCGGACGTGGCCGGGCCGGCCTTCGGCGCCATGATCCAGGACGAGATCGGCAAATGGTGCAAGGTCGTGAAGAAAGCCGGCATCCGCCTGGATTGACTTCTTGACGCACCGCCGGCTGCGCGCGTGGCGCGGCCGGGAATCCTGTTGCCGCGAGGCGCGTCCTCGCGGCAATGCAAGACCGCAATTTTTCAGGAAAGAACGATATGTATCGCATAGGGATAGACGTCGGAGGCACGTTTACCGATTTCACGATGATCGACGAGGGCGCGGGCGTGGTGCACTTTCACAAGGTGCCTTCCACGCCGCACGATCCTTCGGAGGCCATCGCGACGGGCATCGGCCAGATGCTCGCGGACCATGACGTGGCACCCTCGCAGGTGTCGCACGTGGGACACGGAACCACGGTGGCGACCAACCTGATCATTGAACGCAAGGGCGCGCGCGTCGGCCTGATCACCACCCGCGGCTTTCGCGACGTGCTGGAGATCGGGCGGCAGACCCGGCCGCATCTGTATGACTACAGCGTGGGCAAGCCGCCCGTCGCCGTGCCGCGCGAATTCCGCGCGGAAGTCGACGAGCGCGTCAATGCCGCCGGCGAGGTGCTGACCGAGCTGGATGAGGCGCAGGTGCGCGCCGCCGCCCGCCGGTTCGCGCAGGCGGGCATCGAGGCCGTGACGATCTGCTTTCTGCACGCCTACCGCAACCCGGCCCACGAGCGGCTCGCGGCGCGGATCGTGGCCGAGGAAATGCCCGGCGCGTACATCAGCCAGTCGTCCGAAGTGCTGCCCGAATTCCGCGAGTACGAACGCCTGTCCACCACGGTGCTCAATGCGGCGGTGGGGCCGAAGATGGCGCGCTACCTGGAACGCTTCCTGCAGCGCGTGCGTGAACTGGATATCGCCCACGAACCGCACACCATCCATTCCAATGGCGGCCTGATGTCGATTGCCACGGTGCGCCAGTATCCGGTTCGTACCTGCCTGTCGGGACCAGCGGCGGGCGTGGTCGGCGCGGCCGCCGTCGGGCGCGCCATCGGCAGCCTGAACCTGGTGACGTTCGACGTGGGCGGCACCAGCACGGACGTCTCGCTGGTGTGCGAGGGGCGCCCGCTTTTTACCTCGCACCGCCACGTGGCCGGCTATCCCGTCAAGACGCCGATGGTCGACATCCACGTCATCGGCGCGGGCGGCGGCAGCATTGCATGGCTGGACGACGCGGGCGCGCTGAAGGTGGGCCCGCACAGCGCGGGCGCCGTGCCCGGACCCGTGGGTTATGGACGGGGCGGCCAGGAACCCACCATCACCGATGCCGAGATCGCGCTGCAGCGCCTGAACCCCGTCGCCCTGCTCAACGGGCGCATGCCGGTGCACGCCGAGGCCGCGCGCCAGGTCATCGAGCAGCGCGTGGCCCAGCCCCTGGGGCTGGACATGGAAGCGGCGGCCGAGGGCATCCTGCGCATCGCGGCGGCGAACATGAGCCGCGCCATCCGCGCCGTTTCCACCGAACGCGGCTATGACCTGTCGCGCTTCGCGCTGTACGCCTATGGCGGCGCGGGCCCGTTGCATGCGGTGGAGGTCGCGGAGGAATGCGGCATTCCCGTGGTGATCGTGCCGCAGGAACCGGGCACGATGTGCGCGCGCGGCATTCTGTTGAGCGATATCTCGTTCGACTTCGTGCAAAGCGAGATCTCGCTGGCCAGCGACGATAGCTGGCCCGCCATCTCCGCGATCTTCGACGGGCTCCGCGCGCAGGCCGACACCTGGCTGGATGAAGAACGCGTGGAACCCGCGCTGCGCGTGTGCCACAGTGCCATCGACGCCCGCTACGAAGGCCAGAATTTCGAGGTGCAAGTCAGCCTGGACGACACCGGCGCGGGCGCCTACGCGGAATTTGCGCGGCGTTTCGCGCAGGCCCACGAGCGCGAGTACGGCTATACCGTGGACGATCGCAAGGTGCAGATCATCAACTGCCGCATGCAGGCGGTTGGACAGGTGGTGAAGGCGCCGCTGGCGCCGCGCCACATCGGCGGCGAGTTGGACGACGCGAAGCAGGGCCAGCGCAAGACCTACTTCGGTCCCAAGCACGGCTGGCTTGAAACACCCGTGTACGACCGGGACCGCGTGCCCACCGGCGCGCGCTTCACCGGCCCCGCGCTGCTCGAGGAAATGAGCTCGACGACCGTGGTGGGCGTAGGCCAGCACGCAAGCGTCGACGAATACGGCAACCTGATCATCCGTCTGCAAGGAGGCTCGCATGACGAAGCCTGACCGAATTGAATCCTCCGATGCCGGGGCAAGCCCGGCCCTGTCCGACCCGATCGGCATGGAGGTGTTCTGCAACCGCCTCCTGTCCATCACCGAGGACATGAACAACACGCTGGTGCGCGCGTCGTTCTCGACCAATATCAAGGAGCGCAAGGATTGCTCCGTGGCCCTGTTCGACGCCGCGGGCCGGCTGGTGGCCCAGGGCACGCAGATCCCGCTGCACCTGGGCTCGCTGGACGGCGCGATGGGCGCCATTCTGCGCACTTTCGCGGCGGACGGCATCCGCGACGGCGATGTCTTCATCTGCAACGATCCCTATCTTGCTGATGGCAGCCACCTGCCCGACATCAATATCGTCACGCCGGTGTTCTGGGACGGCGCGCTGCGCTTTTTCGCGGCGAATATCGCGCACCATTCGGACGTCGGCGGCGCGGTGCCCGGCTCGATCGCGGGCGGCCTGAAGTCCATCTTCGAGGAGGGCATCCGCATCCCGGCCTGCCGCATTGCGCGCCATGGCGAAACGGACGAGGACATGCTGCGCCTGATCTGCGCGAACACCCGCGACCCGGAAGAGCGCGTGCTGGATCTGCGCGTGCAGATGGCCACCAACCGACGGGGCGCGGCGGCGGTGCAAGGGCTGATCCGCCAGATGGGCCTGGATGCGGTCCTGCGCTCCGTGGACGATGTGATTGCCTATACGCGGCGCAGATTGCTGAACCGCATCGCCGAGCTGCGTCCAGGCAGCTATACGTTCCGCAGCGACCTCGACGACGACGGCATGGGCGGGGACCCGGTGCCGATCCAGGTGACGCTGACCGTCAGCCCCGGCAACCTGCATTTCGACTTCGACGGCTCGGGCAAGCAGGCGCGGGGCGCCATGAACCTGCCGTTCAACGCCTTGCGCGCCTGCGTCTATTACGCCGTCAAGGCGCTGCTGGACCCGGACCTGGCGCCCAATGCCGGCCTGTTCGATCCCATCACCCTGTCGGCGCCGGTCGGCACCATCACCAATCCCGAACATCCGGCGGCGGTGGGCGCGCGTTCCATCACCGCGCAGAAGGTGGCCGGCGCGATCTTTGGCGCCTTCCGGGGCCTGCTGCCGCCGGAAAAAACGATGGCGTCCAGCAACGACTGCTGCCCCGCCATCGTGTTCTCCGGCCGCTGGCGCGAGCGCGCCGGGCATTTCGTCTATCTCGAAACACTGGGCGGCGGCGCGGGCGCGCGTTTCGACGCCGACGGGATGGACGCGGTGCACGTGCACATGACCAATACATCCAACCTGCCGGTGGAGGCGTTGGAGAACGAATACCCGCTGTTGATGGACGAGTACGCAATGATCCAGGACTCGGGCGGCGCCGGCCGCACGCGCGGCGGCATGGCGATCGCCAAGCAGATCCGCGCGGTGGGGCCGGGCATCGTATTTTCGGCGCGCTCGGACAGCCATACGGTGGGCGTGGCGGCCGGCGTGGACGGCGGCGGCGATGGGCGCCGTGCGCGGCTGATCCGGAATTTCGGCACGCCCCAGGCGCAGGAACTGTTTTCCAAGACCGCCAACATTGCGCTGGAGCCGGGCGAGAGCGTGCGCATTGAAACCCCGGGCGGCGGCGGCTATGGCGCGCCCGCGCAGCGGCCGCGGGCGCGTATCGAACAGGATCTGGCGGACGGCAAGATCAGCGCCGAGGCGGCGCGCACGGATTACGGCGTGTCCGCCTGACCGGGAGGCCGTGCGTCAGCCCACGTTGAGCGTCATGGAGTACTTCATCTTGTCGTGCGGGAACGTGGTGATGGTGGCCAGCAGCAGCACGCCGCCGTCGCCATAGTAGCGGCGGGTGATGACGAATCCCGCCGTGCCGGAGTCGACTTGGAGCTGCTTGGCGATGGTTGCGTTGATGGGGGTCGCCGAGAACTCCTGGTTGACCTCGGTGATGCGGTCGCCGAAGTGGTCTTCGATCAGCCGCAGCAGCGAGATCCGTGATTTCACGTCCACTCGCACGTCTGAATGCACGGGATCCGCGTAGATCAGCGTGCAGGCGGCGGCCGTGTCCTGGTCGTCGAGGGTCTTGATGGAATTGATATGCAGCCAGGGAAGGCCGGACTCGCAGCCCAGCACTTGCGCCAGGCGCCGGGTCAGCTTGACGGTGCGCACGTCCTGCACCAGCAGGGCGGCGTTGCGCGCGTACTGCAGCAGGTCCGGAAACTGCGATATGCGCTGTGTGAAGCGCGTGCTGGCGCGCGCGGTTTCCACGCGCGTGCCGACGCCTGGGCGCCGGGACACCATCCCGGCCACGGTCAGCATGCGGATGGCTTCACGGATGGTGTGGCGGCTGGCGCCGAATTGTTCGCACAGCTCGTGTTCGGTGGGAAGCAAGGTCATGACGGGATAACGCCCGGCGCTGATGTCCTGGGAGAGCGTTTGATAAATGCTCTTGTAGCGCGGCCCGCCTGCCGGGAGGGCGGGTGCCTGCGCGCCAGGCCGGCCGCGCGCTTCCCGCGCTCCGCCGGGGCTGGCCGTGCGCTCGGAGGATCGGGTCATGGGAAAGGCTCCTTGATTGTTTTATAGGGTTTGTACGGAAAATAACCGATTGACAAGGCACTCTTGCTGGATCCATTATTTGTCCGGACATTCATGTACGGACAAATTGTACGGCGGACATGAAGTCACCGGGCGACAAATCAGGCGGTTCTTGCAGTTCTCTTCCAATATCCGGGGGTTTTCATGAGCAAGGTACTAGCAGTGCTCGCAGCGGCGGCAATCGCCGCAGGGCTGGGCGCCAACGCGCAGGCGCAGCAGAAATTGGTGGTGGCCGGGTACGGCGGATCTTTCGAAGACATCATGCGCAAGGACATCTTTCCGCCCTTCGCCAAGCAGCACGGCGCCGAACTGGATTATGTGGCCGGCAACTCCACCAACACGGTGGCGCGCCTGCAGGCGCAAAAGAGCAACCAGCAGATCGACGTGGCCATCATCGACGATGGCCCCATGTATCAGGCCATTGCGCTGGGGTTCTGCGAACCCATCAAGAACCTGCCCGCGGACGATATCTACAGCACCGCCCGCTACAAGGATGACAAGGCAGTCGCCATCGGCATCGTGGCCACCGGCATCATGTACAACAAGAAGGTCTTCGACGAGAAGAAATGGGCTCCGCCCACTTCCTGGAAGGACCTGAAAGACCCCAAGTACAAGAAGCAGCTCGTCATCCCTCCGCTCAACAACACCTACGGCTTGCACTCGCTGGTCGAGTACGCCCGCGAAGGCGGCGGCGGCGAAAAGAACATCGACGCCGGCTTCACCACGTTCAAGAACGAGGTCGGCCCGAACGTGCTGGTCTATGAACCCTCGCCCGGCAAGATGACCGAGCTGTTCTCCAGCGGCCAGGCAACGATCGCCGTGTGGGGCAGCGGCCGCGTCAAGGCCTTCGCCGACACGGGCTTCCCGGTGGGCTTCGTGTATCCGCAAGAGGGCGCCTATGCCCTGTTGTCTTCCGTGTGTCCCGTCGCCAAGGCCAAGACGAACCCGCTTGCCCAGGCCTTCGTGCAGTACCTCGTGACGCCAGAGGTCCAGGAAAAACTGGCTTCCGCCTACGGCTATGGCCCCGTCAACAAGAAGGCCAAGGTGACCGACGATCCGCGCGTCCCGCTGCCTATCGGCAAGCGTGCCGCCGACCTGATCGTCATCGATTGGGACACGGTCAACCAGAACCGGGATGACTGGAACAAGCGCTGGACACGGGAAATCGAGCGCTGAGCGTCTGCGGGCAACGGGCGGCGCTTGCGCCGCCACCGGGAGCATTCATGACCTATCTTGTGCTGGACCGCCTGAGCAAACGCTACGGCGACACGACCGCCGTCGAAGACCTGAGCCTGTCGGTCACGCAGGGCGAGTTCATATCCCTCCTGGGCCCGTCGGGCTGCGGCAAGACGACCACCCTGCAGATGATCGCCGGGTTCGTCGAGCCCACCGGCGGCAGCATCGTGCTCAACGGCAAGGACGTCAGCAAGGTGCCCGCCAACAAACGGGGGCTGGGCATGGTGTTCCAGAACTACGCCCTGTTTCCGCACATGACGGCATCCGAGAACGTGTCCTTCGGATTGGAGATGCAGCGGGTGAAGAAGGATGAACGCGAGGCACGGGTGGCCGACGCGCTCAAGCTGGTCGGCCTGTCGCATCTGGCCGGCCGCCACCCGGCACAGATGTCCGGCGGGCAGCAGCAGCGCGTGGCGCTGGCGCGTGCGCTGGTCATCCGGCCCAGCGTGCTGCTGCTGGACGAGCCGCTCTCCAACCTGGATGCCAAGCTGCGCGAGGAAATGCAGTTGGAACTGCGCAGCATCCAGCGCACGGTGGGCACCACCACGATCCTGGTGACGCACGATCAGTCCGAGGCACTGGCGCTGTCGGACCGCATCGTGGTGATGAACCAGGGGCGTGTCGAACAGGTGGCGGAGCCGTTCGCTGCCTATGAAGGGCCGGCCAGCCATTTTGTGGGCGGCTTCCTGGGCAAGGCGAATGTGTTCACGCCGCAGGCCGAACAATACGAAAGCGAGACCCGCGCACGCATCGGCGAGGCGCATATCGCCATGGACGGCGCGCCCGTGCCGCGCGGTCCGGTGATCGTGCGGCCCGAGAAGATCCTGTTTTCCGAGCCCGCGGCCTGTGCCCTGCCCGGCCGCATGAAGACGCGCGTGTTCCAGGGCAACCATTGGCTGTGCCAGGTGGAAACCTCCGTCGGCGAGGTGATGGTGATCCGGCAGAACGACGGGGTGCCCGTGCCCGCCGAGGGTGAACCGGTGCATCTGCGCTGGCGCGCGCAGGACATGTGCGCCGTGTCCGCCGCCGCCGGGCCGCAAGGCCGCCCATCATGAACGCGCGCACCAATCCATGGGTGCTGAGCGCACCGGCGCTGGTGGTGTATGCCACGTTCCTGGTGGTGCCGATGGCGCTGGTGTTCCTGATCAGCTTTTTCGACTTCCAGTTCTACGGCGGCATGCAGGCCACCTTCACCTGGAAGAACTACATCGAGATCCTGACCGACAGCTACTACTACGAGATCTACGCGCGCACGTTCGGCGTCGCGGCGGCCGTGACGCTGGCGTGCCTGGTGCTGGGCACAGCAGAGGCCTATGTGCTGTCGCGCATGGCCAATCCGTGGAAGGGGTTGTTCCTGATGGTGGTGCTGGGCCCGCTGCTGATCTCGGTGGTGGTGCGCACGCTGGGGTGGGCACTGCTGTTCGGGTCGACCGGCCTGATCAACAAGGCGCTGATGGGCATCGGGCTGATCTCATCACCCATCGACCTGATGTACAGCAACCTGGGCGTGGGCATTGCGCTGACGCACGTGCTGGTGCCGTTCATGGTGATTTCGGTCTGGGCGTCGCTGCAGCGGATCAATCCGTCCACCGAGGCGGCCGCGCTGTCGCTGGGCGCCAGCCAGTTCACCGTGATCCGCCGCGTCATCGTGCCGCAGGTGATGCCGGGCATCCTGTCGGGCGCGATCATGGTGTTCGCGATGGCGGCAAGCTCGTTCGCCACGCCAGCCATCATCGGCGGCCGCCGCCTGAAGAATGTGGCCACGGCCGCCTACGACGAATTCCTGAACACCCTGAACTGGCCGCTGGGCGCGGCGCTGGCGGTGGTGCTGTTGCTGGCGACCGTGGTGGTGCTGCTGTCGGCCAACCGCATCATCGAGCGCAAGTACGGCGTCGTGTTCAATCAGGCGGGGGGCTGACATGCAATTCCGCAACGGTCCCATCGGGCTGCTCTTCCACACCCTGTTCATTCTCTTCATCCTGGCGCCCATCGTCATGGTGTGCGCGGTGGCGTTCACGTCGGAAGGCTTCATCTCGCTGCCATCCGGGGGACTGTCCCTGCGCTGGTTCCGCGCCATCCTGGACAACCCGCGCTTCATCGAGGCGTTCTGGTTCAGCCTGGGGCTGGGCACCTTGTCGGCCACGCTCGCGATCGGCCTGGCCGTGCCCAGCGCGCTGGCGCTGGCGCGCAACCGTTTCCGCGGACGCGAGGCCCTGGTGGCGTTCTTTCTTTCCCCGCTGATGATCCCGCATGTGGTGCTGGGCCTGGCCTTCCTGAAGTTCTTCACGACGGTGGACCTGGCGGGCACCTATGTGGGGCTGGTGATCGCGCACGTGATCCTGGTCATGCCCTACGCCTTGCGCCTGGTGCTGGCCTCGGCCGCCGGGATCGACCCGGCGCTGGAGCGCGCCGCGCAATCCCTGGGGGCGTCCAACTGGACGGCCTTCCGCCGCGTGGTGCTGCCCCTGCTGCTGCCGGGCGTGGTCAGCGGATGGGTCATTGCGTTCATCACCAGCTTCGACGAACTGACGATGTCGATCTTCATCGCCTCGCCGTCCACGACCACCCTGCCGGTGCGCATCTTCCTGCACATCGAGGACACCATCGACCCCTTGGTGACGGCGGTGTCGGCGTTGCTGATCTACGTGACGATCATTGCCATATTCATCCTGGACCGCGTCGTCGGCCTGGAAAAGCTGTTTGTAGGAAAGGGACGCTAATGACGGACGAGAAAGAACTGGCGCCGCGCGAGCCCGCGCACCGCGGCATCTACGATGCGGCGGTGATCGGCGGCGGGCTGGTCGGATCGGCGGTGGCCTACGGGCTGCGGCGCGAGCTGGACCATGTGGCCGTGCTGGACGAAGGCGACGTGGCCTACCGGGCGTCGCGCGGAAACTTCGGGCTGGTGTGGGTGCAGAGCAAGGGCATGGGGCTGCCGCGCTATGGGGTATGGACCATGGCCTCGGCCTCGGGCTGGCCGGAGCTGGCCGCTCGGCTGCTGGACGAGACCGGGGTGGATGTCCACCTGGAGCAGCGCGGGGGGCTGCATGCGCTGCTGAGCGACGAGGAAGTGGAGGCTCGGACCCAATTCATGAGCACCCTGCTGGCGCAGCCCGGCATGGCGCAGTACGAATGGAAGATGCTGGACCGGGCGGAAGTGGCGGACATGGTGCCGGGCATTGGCCCCGACGTGCGCGGCGCGACATGGACGCCGGTCGACGGCATCGCCAACCCCTTGAAGCTGCTGCGCGCCCTGCACATGAGTTTTGCCCGGCGGGCTGTGGATTACCTGCCGCGCCGTCCGGCGCAAGGCATCCGCCAGCGCGACGGCATCTTCGAAATCGCCACGCCCGCGGGCGCCGTGCGTGCGCGCAAGGTGGTGCTGGCGTCGGGGCTGTCCAACAAGGAACTGGGCCAGCAGGTCGGCCTGGACGTGCCGGTGCGGCCGCAGCGCGGCCAGATCGTGGTGCTGGAACGCACGCGCCGCATGCTGGAGACACCGCTGTCCACCCTGCGCCAGACGGACGAAGGCACCTGGCTGATCGGCGATTCCCAGGAAGAAGCGGGGTATGTGGACAACCTGGTGGGCCTGCCCATCCTGGGCACGCTGGCCGACCGCGCCGTGCGCACCCTGCCCGCGTTGCGCGAGGTCCGCGTGGTGCGCAGCTGGGCGGCTCTGCGCGTCATGTCCAAGGACGGATTCCCGATCTATCAGCAATCCGAGACCTGCCCGGGGGCGTTCGTCGCCACCTGTCATAGCGGCGTGACGCTGGCCGCCGCGCACGCGCTCAATCTGGCGCCCATGATCGCGGCGGGCAAGCTCGCCGACGACATGGCGCCCTTCTCGACCCGGAGGTTCCATGTTCAAGAGGCTTGACGAGGCGCAGCGCCAGGCGGCGGACGCGCCGGTGCGCGTAACGGTCAATGGGGCCGAGCTGCAGTGCCGGCAGGGCGACAGCGTGGCGGCGGCGCTTTTCGCCGGCGGCGTGCAGGCCTGTCGCGACACCGCGGTCAACGAGGTCCCGCGAGGCCCCTATTGCATGATGGGCGTGTGCTATGACTGCCTGGTCACCATCGACGGGCAAGCGAACCAGCAGGGCTGCATGACGGCCGTGCGGGAAGGAATGAAGATCGAGCGCCAGCTTGGCGCGCGCAAGGTGCAAGCATGATAGCGACGACGCAATGCGATCTGCTGGTGGTGGGCGCGGGACCGGCCGGGCTGGCGGCCGCGACGCTGGCCGCGAAGATGGGGGTGGACACCGTGCTGCTGGATGAGCAGCCGGCGCCGGGCGGCCAGATCTACCGCGCCATCACGACCACGCCCGTGACCGACCGCGGCATCCTGGGCGAAGACTACTGGCACGGCGCGACGCTGGTAGCGCCCTTCCAGCAATCCGGCGCGCGCTACGTGCCGGGCGCGACCGTATGGGCCGTGGCGCAACGCACCGCGCCCCAGCCCGAAGAGGGCTTCGAGGTCGCGTATTCGGTGGCGGGCGAGGCCCGCATCGTGCATGCGCGCCGTCTGCTGCTTGCCACGGGCGCGCAGGAACGGCCCTTTCCCATCCCGGGCTGGACCTTGCCGGGCGTCATCACCGCGGGCGCGGCGCAGATCCTGCTGAAGTCCTCGGGCATGGTGCCGTCCGACCGGACGGTGTTGGCCGGCTGCGGTCCGCTCCTGTACTTGGTCGCGTGGCAGTACCTGAATGCCGGCGTGAAGATCGATGCGCTGCTGGAAACCACGCCGCCCGGGCGCATGAGCCAGGCGCTGCCGAAGGTCTGGGGCTTTCTGCGTTCACCCTATCTGGGCAAGGGCCTGAAGCTGTTGCGCGCGGTGAAGGCCGCGGTGCCCATCGTCCGCGGCGTGACGGCGCTGGAAGCGCTGGGCGACGGCAAACTGCAAAGCGTGCGCTACACCGCGGGCGGGCAGACCAAGTCCTTGCCCGCCGAACAGCTCATGCTGCACCAGGGCGTGGTGCCGAATGTGAACCTGTCGCGCGCCGTGGGCGTGGAGCATCGCTGGAACGACGCGCTGGACTGTTGGGAGCCGCAGGTCGACGAATGGGGCGTGACGTCGGTGGACGGGGTGGGCATGGCGGGCGACGGCGCGGGCATCGCGGGCGCGCTGGCGGCCGAGCATCGCGGCCGGCTGGCGGCCTTGCAGGCCGCGCATCTGCTGGGCCGCATCGATGCCCGCCAGCGCGATCGAGAGGCCGTGGCGCCCCGCGCGGCGCTGGCGCGCGCCGTGAGGGGCCGCGAGTTCTTCGATGCGCTCTACAAGGCGCCAGAGGCCTTCCGGCGGCCCACGGGCGACACCATCGTCTGCCGCTGCGAGGAAGTGACCGCGGCGCAGGTGCGCGACACGGTCAAGCTGGGCTGCAGCGGCCCGAACCAGATGAAGGCCTTCCTGCGCTGCGGGATGGGCCCGTGCCAGGGCCGCTTCTGCGGCCTGACGGTATCGGAAATCATCGCCGAAGAGCGTGGCGTGCCGACGCAGGAAGTGGGCTATTACCGCCTGCGCTTTCCGACCAAGCCGCTGACCCTGGGAGAGTTGGCGTCGCTGCCGCAGACGGATGAATCCCGCCAGGCCGTCGTCCGTCTGAAAAAGTAGGCGGGATCCACCGATGTTCTTGAACAGCCGCGTGGCGGCTGACGGAAGGGAAACATGACCGTTCAATCGCGGTCGGCCGAAGTCATCATCATCGGGGGCGGCCTGCACGGCAGTTCGGCGGCGCTGCATCTGGCGCGCGCGGGTGTGGGCGCCCTGGTGATCGAAAAAAACTACGTGGGGCGGCACGCGTCCGGCGTGAATGCGGGCGGCGTGCGCACCTTGGCGCGCCATCTGGCCGAGGTGCCGCTGGCCCTGGCCTCGCGCGAGCTGTGGTATCGCATCGGTGACCTGGTGGACGACGACTGCGGGTTCGAGCAGCATGGCCAGGTGCGGGTGGCCGAGAATGCGGCGGACGCCGAGGCCCTGCGTGCGCGGCTGGCCACCATGACCGCCCATGGCTATACCCACGAGCAGTGGATAAGTCCTGAAGACCTGCTGGCACTGATTCCCGCGCTGGCGCCCACCGTCCAGGGCGGTCTGATCGCGCGCGAGGACGCGGCCGCCGATCCCTACCGCACCACGCTGGCCTTCCGCATGAAGGCCGCCAGCCTGGGGGCGCGCTTCATGGAGGGCGTGCGGGTGCGCGGCGTAACGCGTGACGGCGGCCAGTGGCGCGTGGACACCGACGCGGGTGTGTACACCGCGCCGCGCGTGCTGAACTGCGCGGGCGCCTGGGCCGACCGCATCGCCGAGCAATGGGGCGAGCCGGTGCCTTTGACCGCCATCAGCCCCATGATGCTGGTGACCTTGCGCATGGACCATTTCCTGGACCCCGTGGTGCTGGGCACGGGCCGGGCGCTGTCGTTCAAGCAGCGCGCGAACGGCACGGTGCTGATCGGCGGCGGCCGGCGCGCCTGGGTGGACCGCGACGCGGAATGGACCGAGCTGGATTTCCGTTCGCTGGCCGAAGGCGCACGCACCGTCTGCGACCTGTTTCCGCATATGCGCGATGCGATCGTAAACCGGGGGTGGGCGGGCATCGAAGCGGCCATGCCCGACGAGATCCCGGTGATCGGCCGCAGCAGCCGGCACGAGACCGCGTTCCATGCCTTCGGGTTTTCGGCGCACGGCTTCGAACTGGGGCCCATCGTCGGCCGCATCATGGCCGACCTGATTACCACCGGCGCGACGGACATGCCGATCGCGCCGTTCCGCATTGAACGTTTTTCGGATGCCGCACCGGCATCCGGCCCATCCAAGGAGCAGGACCAATGACCGATATCGTGCGCAAGGATTCCAATCAGCGCCTCTCCCGCATCGT
>RCUH01000300.1_pt1 | contig 58240 bp, 61 predicted proteins | sample 2166191 | NCBI WGS metagenome assembly RCUH01 (sample SAMN09932848, study PRJNA488358) | compost metagenome | feature: garden; material: soil; isolation source: compost soil in an enriched community after 214 h of incubation | place: Germany: Experimental Botanical Garden Goettingen | collected... | reverse complement strand
CATTCTACGCTTCCCACACCCGGTCCCTCGCTAAGGCAAAGCAGCCGATCGTCCCTGCATTATTTGCTAACGTTGGCGTCACGATATATTGGGGCGAGATCGGGAAATATAGCGTTGTCGGCTCGCCGAGGCCCATTGGTGAAAAAGAAGGACCGCCCTCTCCGATCCTAAAGAAATCCGGACATTCCCACATGGTCCCATAATTGCCTTTGATAATCAACGAATGGGCCTGAGAGTTCCCAATCCATTAGATTATCCGACGTGTAATACAGGCGTTACCGACATCGTTGTATTATTCCTTCACGGACCCGGCCATCATGCCAGATACCAGATATTTCTGTAAGAAGAACGAGATGACGATCACCGGAAAACTAAATAAAGTTGCTGCCGCCGTCATCGGTCCCAGATCCAAGTTGTATGCCGTCAAAAACTCCGACAACGCAACGGGCACGGTCTTCGCTGAGCTGCTTGTCAGTAGAAGTGCTAGCAAGAAATCGTTCCACGCCAACAAAAAGGTAAAGATCCCTGTCGAAATCATCCCTGGAATGGTGATCGGCAGAATGACTTTTCGAAAGCTCACAATCGGGGAAGCCCCGTCAATCGATGCCGCCTCGTCCATATCGACTGGAATGGCTTTAAAAAAGCTAATCATCATCCACAGAACAAATGGCATATTGACAGCTGCATAAACTACGACAAGAGCAGGCAAATAATCGTAGAAACCGAATTTTTGGATCAATGCGTAAATTGGGACCGCGATACTGGACATCGGAATCATCTTGAGGCACAGGACAAGTACCAAGAAAAACCCGCTTAATTTCGATGCTGCTGTTCTGGAAATAGCATACGAAGCCATAGATCCTAAGATCAGACAAATAAGAGTACCCACTGTTGCTGCAACAATACTGTTGAGAAAGAATTTACCCATTCCCTCATATTGTGATAATTGGATATAATTCTCGATCGAGAAGGCCTTTGGAAAGAAGGTTGGCGACGTGGAAATTACCTCATTGGACGGCTTAAATGAGGATAGCAGCATATATAAGTACGGAAATATAAAGAGGACCAAGAACAATGCAGCTACCCCGTACATGATAAAGATCCAAACATTGTCTTTTCTATTTCGCCCGAGTTGTTCTGCAAACAATGGAATCGTCTCCCTACTCTTTTACTTTTCGCATGGATAGCAATGTAATTCCTACCAACAGCACAATGAAGATTACGGCCATCGCACTCGCATACCCTACATCACCGTACCTTTGAAGCATCTTGTAAATATGCACGCTCAAGAGCTCGGATGAGTTGACAGGTCCCCCTTGCGTCATGACCCATATAATATCGAAGGAACGCGCAGCATCAATAATCCGCACGAGCAGAGCGCTCATAAGAATCGGTTTAATATTCGGTATTATAATCTTGAAAATCATTTGCGAACGACTCGCACCTTCGATTTCCGCCGCTTCGTATAGACTGTCCGGAACACCTTGAATACCCGCTAGAAACATTAACATCATAAAGGGTGTTGTTAGCCAGACATCCGCAATGATACATGACAGGAGTGAAATTTTAGGGTCGGCCAGCCAGAGTATGTTGCTGGTGGATTCAATCAGCCCCAGCTTCACCAATAACGTATTAATAATGCCGAACTGGTTGCTCAGCATGAATTTCCAGATCAAGCCGGCCACGAGCGGTGCAATCATTAATGGCGATAAAATCAAGGTGCGCAAGAAGCGGAACCCACGATATTTATGCGCAAAAACAACTGCCAAGGTCAAGCCAAATGCTGTCTCAAAGCCTACTGCTAACAACACATAAATGACCGTATTCTTAAACGAGTTCCAAAACGTAGCAGATTCAACGGCACGGAGGTAATTATCGCCCCCCGCAAAAGTGCGTATCCCAACATCATTGGTAACAAAGAAACTGTCGAACACGAGCATGAATAACGGATATAACAAGAACAGGAACATAAAAATAGCTGCTGGCAAGAAAAACAACATCAATGTTTTCCGATCAATGGTCGAAGACACTCGTTTCTGAGATTTTTTTTTTGGAAGAGACGCTTCTGTTATCGTGATCAAGTGCATCGTTAGACTCCTTTCTTAGGTGGCACGTTCGAACGCACCACCTTTTTTTCTATCTGCCTAGAATTTCTTCGATTTGCTTTTTAGCCAATGTTAATTCCGTGGTTGGATCGCTGCCGGATAGAACCTTTTGCAGCATCGGCGAGAGAACTTCATTCTCAATTTGGCTCCACTGCGCAATCTGTGGTCTGTTCTGCGTCTGTGCTCCGTTAAGGGTCGCTTCAATCGCCTTCACATGCGCATATTGCGGATTATCAATATACTTTTCAAAGACTGACTTTCGAGCTGCTACCCCTAACGATTTCATATACAGCTCATTTTGATCATACATGAACTTAAGATATTGCTCCGCAATGTCTTTCTTCGGAGAATCCTTCAAGACTACTTGATACCAGGGCCCTGGCACCGCGCCAACTCCCTTCGCTCCCGCAACCATCGGTGCAGCACCGACCTTCCCTGGCAACACTTTATCTGAGGAAAGGTAAAAATGTCCCCACGCAAGCTGCATCGCCAATTTACCGTTATTAAACAGCTCTGCAGTTTCGCTACTTGCAATCGACAGATAATCCTCAGGGACAACTTTATCTTTGACTAGATTCTGCAGGAAGGTGAGCGATTGCACATACGGCTCTTCGGTGATATTCACTTCGCCATTACGATCCAGTACCAAGGAATCAACACCCGCTTGAGTAACATGGTCGAGCCAACTGCTGACAGCATCGCCGCCTGTCTGACCGAAGACGGACGTGCCATACATTCCATTCTTTGTGAAGAATTTTGCAATATCCTCATACTCTTTCCAACTCGTTGGCGCCTTCAAGGCATAGCCGAATTCCTTCGCGAAGTTCGCTTGGTTTTTCGGGTCCTCGAACAAATCTTTTCGGTAGAGCAGAATTTTGGAGTTGGACCAAGTCGGAATCCCTAGCAATTTCCCATTTATCGTAGCGCTTTCATTTAATTGAGGTAAGAAATCATTCATCTGTTCTTCCGTCAACACATTCCCTAACGGTTCCAGTCCCTTCGCTAACGAAGGAAACCATAATACATCAATAATGGCTACATCGTGAGTCGATTTTTTCGAATCAATTTCAGCCTTCAACTTATCGTATACTCCGCTATAAGGAACAGAATCGATCTTGATTTTATAGCCTGTTTGTTCCTCAAACTTCGCTGCGGTTTTATTCGCCACTTCAAAAGCAGGACCACCGCCCTCAACTAATAGCGTTAACGTCTTGTCATTAGAGCTACCTGCAGAATTACTTCCACATCCGACTAACACAACCAGGAAACAAAGAAACAGTACAGCACTCATCATTACACGTGTTGTTTTCATAGTTTTCCCCTCTCTGCTTATCTTGAACAACCGGACAAAACGATCGACAAAACCATACAACCAGCAAGAATACCAGACCATAATTTCCCTTGCACATTCATGAAGTGACACCTTCTCAATAAAATATAAGTCCCGGTTTCCCCTCATTCGATCCCAGCTTGTTCATGTAGACTGCATGCATCTTTGATAAATGGCAATCCGCCTAATGGCTGTTTTATTGCCAAACGTTCATGTCCTGTTCCTGCTGTAATTACATGACAACATTACTTTTCTTATCAATAATTTCGAATCAATGGAAGCGCTTCACTCATCACATATACATGTTATAATACATTTATGGATTTGTATTTAGGTAGAATTATTGTTTATTTGTCATATATTGCTTTCAAAATACTCTGAAGGGAAAGACCTGATATGAACTTTCAACAATTATCGCCGTACATCCGGATAGCAATGGATAGTCAAATCCCATTCCCTTGGTATTTAGAGGAGAGAGTTTTATTTGACTATGAGTTACTTTACGTTAAGGAAGGCAGAATACAAGTAACCATCGAGGATGATGTTTTTATCGGAGAATCGGGGGACCTCTTTCTTTTTCGTCCAAAGCAACGACACTCTATTAGAAAGTTAGGAACAGAATTAGTACGACAACCTCATTTACATTTTGATTTGTTCTATAAGGAAGATAGCCCCGATGTGAAGGTTTCCTTTAAAAAACTTGAAGATATGACTGCGGATGAAATGAAATGGTTTCGAAACGATGACCTTGAGCAAATTATCCCTCAGATCCCCAGTCATATTCGGTTAAGGAATACCTTGGTTATCGAAAGAATCATCTTTGAAATCATAAAAGAATTTCAAATGACGTTACCCTTTTATGAAATGAATATAAAGGGACTGTTTTTGCAGTTACTGAATGTACTTTTACGTGAAAACTACTGGAACTGTAATCCACATCTAGTAACCAATATGGGAGAAATGGAGCAGTTGCGGATCTACTTGAAACACAATATCGACCGAAAGGTAACCTTAGATGAGCTTTCCAAAATTTCGGGAATTAGCAAATACTATATGATTTCATTATTCAAACAATCATTCGGGAAGAGCCCAATCCAATATCATCTTTCACTAAGAATAGAAAAGGCAAAGGAAATGATTCAGTTCACTAATGACCCGTTAATGCTTATTGCCGAAAGTATCGGCTTTCCGGATATTCATTCCTTTAGTAAAGCCTTTAAAAAAATAGATGGGGTTAACCCTTCCTTTTATCGTAAAAAAAAATCCTAAACATGAACATTAAGATTATAATTATTCACTATATTCACCTGGAGAGCCTTAAAGGCGATCCGGTTGAGTTGGCTGTCATTTTGGCAGATTTTTACAGGCTACGGCGAAGTGAAATTGTCGGGCTCAAATGGGACGCCATTACTTTCAGCATCAGACCATTATTATCAAGCACACAGTTAGCCCTGTGTTGTATGAGGGCAAACAAATCATTGTGGCAAAAAACCGAGCCAAAAACAAATCAAGTTATCGTCTTTGCGAACGGTGTCAGCTTAAAGGAAATTCAGACATGGTTGGGACATAGCCATTTTTCCATGACTGCCAACATTTATGTTCACCTTGAGTGCAACTCAAAGCTTTCTTCGGCTCAAGTGATGAGCAATACCTTTGCAAATTCCGAGCATGAAAAAAGCTCTTGAATCCCCACGAAAGGAAATTCAAGAGCTAGTTTCTTGTTAAATTAATGCGGTCGAGAGGACTCGAACCTCCACGGGGGGTTAGCCCACACGGACCTGAACCGTGCGCGTCTGCCAATTCCGCCACGACCGCTTATTGTCTCTTGCAGAAGTTGTTCTCTGCGGCGACAAGATATATCTTATCATGGAAAAACAACCAAGTCAACAACCTTCTTATATTTTTTATTTTCCATTGATATTTATCAAATAAAGGGGTTAAAATAAGAACATAAGTTCGTATTAAGGATGGTGAACTCAATGGCTGTTCCTAATATAAGTACAGATGAACTCTCTTTGATAAAAAGCTGGCTGCTGCTTATATTTATACGTAAAGTCTTCGAACGCGACTCCCGTATTCTTATAGACAGTGGTGTTCTTAAGAGCCCTCAGGTATATGTGGATATGATTACAAGTGGTGCGGATAGAGTTGCAGTAGTTATGGCTGAAATACAGAATGAGCTCACAAAACGTAGAATCAAGATCTACGAGGTTAAGCAGGGTGAGCAAGGGATCGAAGCCAAGTATGTATGTCGCAGCTACCGCGGCGAAATGCGTATCCTCTGGTCTGCATTACGAAATGAGATGCCCAACCGGATGAGAGCCTATTTAGGCGTACAGCAAGGCAAGCTGAACGAACAACTAAGCCCTATTTAGCTACATCCTACTGTACGGCGGATAAATGACAAATACCCTTTGCACATTGTCAAAGGGTATTTCCCTGATATCTTAACTAATTGCCATTTATCATCTTACTGGGTCAACGCCTGCTCCACTCTTGTGGCGCCCTGGGAGAGGATATGGCCTGAGCTGACTGCTGCCGCAGCAGCCGCTGCCTCACGAATTTCTGCATCCGTGGCTCCCTTGGATCTGGCCTCTTCCGTATGGTAGAACGTACACACCTCATTATTGGCGAACAGACTGATTCCAAGGGCAATTAACTGCTTGGTCTTGGCATCCAATTCTCCAGCGGCCAGAGACTTTCCGGTAAAGTCATGATAGGCTTCGGCTACGCCTGGCATAGACTCACCAAAGGCCTGGATTCCATCTTTATATGCTCTTACTTTATCGCTCTTCTGAGACATGGTCAGCACCTCTTCCTTGTATAGATCAACCTTATTCAGTCGCTCTCTATTACGTTGTCCGAGGTCCAGCCATAATATGCTCTACACTTCAAAAGAAATTCGCGGCTCTTTAGCGGGTTGGAACATATAATTTCTGTCCAGCTTGACAATATTACGGTTCGGCCGCCGAATCATGACCTGTGTATCACTCCAGGCCACGACAATCCCTCTGACGTCATTCTCTGGAATCGCATCCCGAATGACCCGGACCTTCTCTCCGGATAAGCGAAATGCATCTAGTTCTTCATCACTAATCATGTTCTTGTCATTACCTCCTTATAGACAGACGTGGTCACCCGGCATAAATATATCACAAATTAGCAAAGCATCAAATCCAAACACAAAAACAGGTCATCTACCGGTATTCACCGGCAAACGACCTGTCTCAACACGGATACCATTTCGCTCACCGTGTATATCAAAAGGTATTGCTCCCTATTTATCTTTGTGCGTGTTCTTTGCTATCGTTCTTTTCAAACCAGAAATCAAGCACTTTAGCTGACATCACGCGTTCTTCAATGTATGCTACCTGCTGAGGACTAAATTCTTCCCTCCAAGGAAATGAGAGATCCTCACACATTCCCGCAATGGTTAGCAGCTGTGACCAGGCTACGTACCGTTTGTACCAAAAGAACTGCGGGTGTTCAAGCATATAGGGATAAAGGTCATCAAATTCTGTATGTTTGCAATCAAGAGCTCGCTCAAAGGTAACCTTAGCTTCACTTAACTTCGTAACAAAATATTCTGCATTTACTACCGGTTGTTGTTCCCCCATGTAGTTGCCTCCTCTCCCTACTTATCTCTTATTATAACTGAAAAGAAAGGCTCTGCAAAGGACTGTTATGAAATTGATTCCGTTTTGCCTAGTCTTCAAACGTGACCTTACCGTCATTTAAGGACACAATCCGCACCAACGATTCAAGACGGATTCCTTGCTCACGAATTGCCTTGCCTCCAGCCTGAAAGCTCTTCTCCACGACGATGCCGACGCCAACCAATTCAGCACCAGAGCGCTGAATAATCTTCACCACACCACGGGCTGCATCGCCATTAGCAATAATGTCATCAATGAACAGAATTCGGTCATTCTCGGAGATGTACTGCCTCGATATAAGAATATCGGTTACAATTCCTTTTGTAAAAGACGGAACACGCTCGCACAGCGCATCCGGGTCGGCAAGAAGCGTCTTCTTCCGACGTGCGAATACGAGTGGAACTCCAAGCTCATAAGCGGTAGCAAAAGCTGCTGGAATCCCTGATGATTCTACAGTAACTATACGAGTGACTCCGTCTTCGCGGAATCTTGCGGCAAATTCCTTGCCCATTTGCATCGTTAGCTCAGGATCCACTTGATGATTAAGAAGCCCGTCGAGCTTAAGCACCTGGTCCGAGATGACAACACCTTCTTCCAGGATTCTTTGTTTTAATGATTCCATGGGTTTCTCCTCCTATAGGTTTAATCTAATCTGCGTTCTCTGAATGGTTAGACTCGTTAGCCTGCTGTCCCCGCCCAGTCTTGCTTAATCTGCTTGCTTTTAAATGCCGTATGAACAGATAAATGATAACTCCGATCAAAGAAAGTACGATAACCAGAAGAGCCATACGCCACATATGATGATGAACAAAGTAGGCCATTTTTCTCCAGTGATGCCCTACCGTGGCTCCAAGCGCCATAAAAGTTGTACACCATATGGCAGCACCGATACTTGCGTAGGTCAGATACAAATAAAGCGGAAGGCGGTATACCCCGGACAAATATGAGGTTAGTTGACGCAGACCCGGGACGAAATAACCGAACAGCACACTCCAGTTCCCATAGCGTGCGAACCATTTCTCGGTTGTGGCCAGCCTGCTTGGCGTAATGAATATCCATTTTCCAAATTTATGAAGCAGAGGTGTTCCAACCACTCTTCCCAGCGTGTAGCTCAGAATCATCCCCGTCATGCTTCCGAGAAAAGTCATAAGCAGTGCAAGCCAGAACACAAAGTGCCCTTCTGCCGTCAGTCCTCCAAATGTCACAACCAGTGTTTCATCGGGTACAGGAATGCCCATAAAGCCCAATGCCAGTAGTCCGAACATAGCCAAATAACCATATTGGGCGATATAAGACATAATTACACTCAAAATATATCTCACCTTTCTAAAGATAAAGCGCAAGCTCTGCTCAAGAATGGACATGTTGCAGTCATGTCCCGTTCCCGTTCCACATACCTTGTACTATATATAGCACAGATCCGGGTCGTTCGGAAGTCATGTACTTCCAAAGTTACCCGCAGGGAGCTCCGCGAAACGGTAAGGAGGAAAAAGATGAAAAATGCCGTCAAAGTCTTACAGATCGGCTTCACGTATATCGGCACGATCGTTGGCGCTGGTTTTGCAACAGGTCAGGAGATTATTAAATTCTTCACGCAATACGGCAAATGGGGCGCGTTCACAATTTTGCTGGCAACCGTCCTATTTATTTGGCTCGGCACCAAAATGATGCTCCTTGCTCATGATATCGGCGCCTCCTCCTATGAGGATTTGAACCGCCGCCTGTTCGGCCGTCAAGCCGGGGGCTGGATCAGCATATTTACTTTAGTTGTCCTCATGGGTGTGAACAGTGTTATGCTTGCCGGTGCAGGCTCGGTCTTCATGGAACATCTGGGGCTTCATTATCAGACCGGGCTATGGATAACACTGATCGGAACCTACCTGCTGCTTCACCGCGGTATACAGGCTATCCTGCAGCTGAATTCCATTGTTGTTCCCCTCATGCTAATCCTGTCAGTAATTATAATTAGCAATACCGCAGGTATGCCTGACGCTTCCCGCTTCCTGACTTATACGACCGACACCAGCTTAAGTGCAGCATGGGCTTCCCCCTTGATGTATACGGCCTTTAACCTAGGAATGGCCCAGGCGGTTCTCGTTCCGATCGGGAGTCATACCAAGAACAGAAAAGTACTTATCTGGGGCGGCATCCTGGGCGGGGTTGGTGTTGGCTTCCTGCTTCTGGCAGGACACTTCGCGCTATCGGCCCACATGCCGGGTATCACACAATTTGAGATTCCGATGGGACATATCGCGAATCATTTAGGGACGGTTGTAAGAATTGTCTATGTTATCTTAATATTCCTCGAAATCTTCAGTACTTTCGTGGCCGATGTCTACGGAGTAGCTCTACAGCTCAAGCAGCATCTCCGGATTGGACCGAAGCTGCTGTCCCTTATTCTACTGCTGGTATGTTACCTTACCAGTCAATTCGGATTCAGCTCGCTGCTCTCCGTACTGTATCCGTTATTCGGCCTATTTAGTCTCATTTGGGTCATTATGCTAGTGCGCCACAGAAATGAAAGAACAAACTGAAAGCAGGAAGCTCCTTCGCTTAAGGTTGATATTGCAGATATACTTTCTTCAGCTCATGAACAGCACGGGCGATGGAATATTCCCGCTTTGCTTTCTCCCAGCCTGTACGTGCCAAGGCATACCGGTAAGAAGGGTCCAGAATGACGGACTCAAGAGCTGAAGCCAGAGCATTCGAGTCTTCAGACGGAACAAGCAGTCCTCCTACACCGTGCTCAATCTGCTCTGCGATACCTCCAACCTCCGTGCCCACCAGAGCGAGGCAACACAAGGCTGCTTCTGCAAATACAGAACCAAATGCCTCGGCGCGGGACGGAAGGACAAATATATCAAAGAAAGGCATAAATTCTTCTGGATGAAGGGTATACCCATAGAAGATCGTCTCTTCGTAGATTCCAAGATCCTGGGCCATTTTTTCCAGTTCAGGACGTATAGGTCCATCCCCGATAATATGCAGAACATAAGAGTGTCCCTTACTTTTGAGCTTCGCGCAAGCCTCAAGCAGAATATCGAGGCCTTTGGCCGGGACAAGCCGGCAGACTGTTACGAGCTGGGCAACCTCGTTATCATGTGGGATTGGCTTGAACCTTTTCTTGTCGAAACCATTCGAAATGACTCCGATCTCGTCCGGGCGCTCCACGTGGGGAGATAAATAATCAAGAAAGGACCTTGAGACGGTTAGCATTTGGTCAGTCTGATGCTCAAGCTCTCTATAAAGGGAGGTCAGGAACTTCTGTTCTGGCCCCCCTTCCTGAATGGTACCGTTAAGAAGAAGTTCCCTCTCATAACTGGAGTGGATCGTCTGGATGACTGGTGTATCCGGAAATATCTCCTTCATGGCAAGTCCCGCGATCGGATGATGGGCATGTATAAGATCATAAGGACGCTGTATACGTAGCTTCGTCCACCACAAGTAATCCCGGTACGTCTGTATATACTTTTGGACCACAGCACTGTCTCCAAACTCAGTCCAGTCGAAAGTATGAAACTTCACTTGATCCGTACCTTTACTGCGAATTCGCTTGGGTATAGAGAATATATCCATTTCCCAGTGGGGCGGATTGAATCTTTCCTGCAAATAAGGAATCATGGATGATACGCCGCCAGGCTGTTCAGGCGGGAAGAATAATGCCTGCAATAATTTCATAGGGTTGCCCCTTTCTCTGTTCTATAACGCCTGTTAGCGTCGTCTGTTTCTCCATTATGCCATAGGTATGAAGGAACATCCATTTCCCTTTTGTGAATCAATTTTCTTTGTGATAAACTGCTAATACTTTGTAGTTTCATAGAGGGAACGGACAATTGGAAGGAGTATAACCTATGATGGAGCAACTGACGCTGCCCGCAGATTACCTTAAAAGTATGATTAACCTGCTTGGGGCTGAAGAAGCTGAGCAGTTTCTAAAGAGCTATGATAAGCCAAGAGCATACGGGCTCAGATTAAATACACTGAAGACGAGTCAATCGTCTCCTGTGATAGAGGTTATGAAGAATCAGTTCCATCTAAGGGAGGTCCCCTGGTGTCAGAGCGGATTCTATTATGAGGAGAGTTCACGTCCTGGTAAGCACCCTTATCACGCAGCCGGACTTTATTATATTCAGGAGCCTTCGGCAATGTCAGCGGTCGAGCTTCTCGCTCCTGAACCCGGGGAGACCATTCTGGATCTCGCAGGGGCACCTGGAGGCAAGACAACCCAAATCGCCGCTAAAATGAAGGGCGCAGGTCTGCTCATTGCCAACGAGATCCACCCGCAACGCGCCAAGATTCTGGCAGAGAACGTCGAACGCTGGGGAATCCGCAATACGGTGGTTACCCAGTCCACCCCGGAAGGGCTATCCTCCAGATTCCCGGTAACCTTCGACCGGATTATGCTCGATGCTCCTTGTTCCGGGGAAGGCATGTTCCGCAAAGACCCTGAAGCGGTAAAGGAATGGTCTGAAGCTTCGGTCGAAGCTTGTGCAGCAAGGCAGTGGGACATCATCCATGATGCCATTAAGATGCTAAAACCTGGCGGCAGACTGGCCTACTCCACCTGTACATTCAACCGCAAAGAGAATGAAGAGACCATTGCCCGCTTGCTAGAGACATATCCCTTCATGAAGCTGGTGACCGAGAAGCGTATTTGGCCTCATTTGCATGAAGGCGAAGGCCATTATGTGGCACTCTTGGAGAGAGAGGATACTGCGGAAGAACAGATTAGCAAGCCAGAGGCTGCCGGGGAGTCTAGAGGCGGGAGAAAAGGAAAAGCTGGAAAAGCCACTGTTCCCTCAAAAGAGACAGTCACAGCCTGGGAAGCCTTCCGGTCCTGGGCGGATGAGGACCTTCCCGGTTACGTCCATACGGAAGGAAGCCCCGAGCTGTTCGGCGAAGCCCTCTACTGGCTGCCGCGAAGCAGCGGGCTGCCTCTACAGATGAGCCAGCTCAGTGGACTCAAGCTGCCCAGGGCCGGTCTGCATCTCGGCGAGCTGAGGAAAGGAAGATTCCAGCCCAGCCATGCGCTGGCTATGGCTTCCTCTGCCGGGCAAGCTGCCCGCACCTGGGATCTGGATCCTTCGTCACCTGAAGCAGCAGCCTACCTGCGCGGAGAGACACTTCCTGTTCCGGGCACCCTGAGGGGCTGGACCCTGGTTACCGTGTCCGGATATCCGCTCGGATTCGGTAAAGCCAGCGAAGGTCAGCTGAAGAATCATCTGCCCAAGGGGCTGAGAATTCACCTTTAACCGAGGATGATCGTACGTATTCATAAAATCTGCTGAGATAACCATTCGTCAGCCGTATAAATTATAAAGTCTGCTGAGATAAGATATCCTCAGCAGACTTTATTTTGTTCACAGGCAGTACTTCTCCAAAGCCACACGTACGCCTTCCTCATTGTTCGATGCGGTTACATCCTGTGCAGCCGCCTTCACCTCAATCGGTGAATTATCCATCGCTATTCCCAGCCCTGCAAAAGTAAGCATAGTAATATCGTTATAGAAATTGCCGATCGCCATGATCTGTTCAGCAGGGATGCCGCGCTGCTCGGCAAGCTGTTTCAGAGCGTTCCCTTTCGATGCCTCAGGATGCATCAAATCTATGAAATAATCGCCGCTTCGCAGCATGTTAAGTTCATGAGTCCAAAGATTCCAATCTGCTTCGACCTGGTTCATCGCATCGGTTAGCCCGGATGCCGTCATTTTGACAATCGGTTCCGTGAAATCGACCCAAGCGGGTAAATTAAGCGGTTCAATCAAAAACTTGTGATACATATCTAGAACCTCAGGTCCAATCTCATCCAGTTTGTCGACATAAATGCCGTAGGTGGTATTCACATCAAAATGAACGCCATTCTTGCGGCAGTAATCAATATAAGGTTCAAGCGCAGAAGGTTCGACTGCATACTCATGCACAATCTCACGTGTATTTACATCCACGGTCGCCGCCCCGTTATGGGTAATTACATAACCGCCAAGGCCCATCGATTCCATAAAAGGAATGCAGCTAAGAGGAGCTCTTCCTGTGCACAGCACAATTTCAGTGCCTTGCGCCGCTACTCTCTTGATGGTCTCAGCCGTGGCTGGCGTAAGCACGTGATTATCGTCCAGAAGCGTTCCATCCACATCTAATGCAATCAGTTTGTATTTCAAATGATCTCCACCCTCTCTATGTATAATTAATTATATAACAGAATTTCACTGACCGCATAATTCAGCGAAGTAAAGCTAATTCATCTTCTGTAAGTTCACGGAAAGCCCCCTTGGGCAAAGCTTCATCCAATGTAAGACTGCCCATCGACATCCTTTTCAAATAAATGACCTTGGAACCTACGGCTTCAAACATTCTTTTCACCTGGTGGAACTTGCCTTCCGATATTGTCAGCAAAATCCGGCTGACAGGTCCCTCCCCATCGTGACCCTGCCCGGTAACAACCAGCTTCGCCGGGAGTGTTACGTAACCATCGTCCAGTTCAACCCCCTGCTCAAAGCGTACCACTTCCTCTTCCCCAACCAGGCCGCGTACGTCTGCATAATAGGTTTTGTGGACATGCTTGCGTGGAGACAGCAGATCATGAGCCAACTGTCCATCATTGGTGAGCAGCAGCAGCCCTTCCGTATCCTTATCGAGCCGGCCTACCGGGAAGGGAGAGAATACCTTATATTTATCCGAAAGCAGATCAATCACGGTTCTATCTCTGGTATCTTCAGTAGCCGAGATCACTCCCGCAGGCTTATGCAGCATGATGTAGATGAATTCCCGGTAAAATACAGCCTCCCCATCTACTTCAATTCGATCAGAATGGGGGTCCGCCTGGGCTCCGCTATCTTTCAATACCTGTCCGTTAAGCGTGACTCGGCCCTGTTTGACCATCTTTTTGAGATCTGCTCTGGAGCCAATCCCCAGATGTCCCAGGATCTTGTCTACCCGCTGTGTCTTTTTTCCTTTATTCATCGGCTTAGGTCCACCTCCAGCCTGCAGGATATTCGTTCTTAAGCATTCCGTCCAGCCACTTGCCCCATCCCGCAGAGTATCCGTCAATGCAGACGAGCACATAACCCTTTGGCTCTATACCTTCCACGCACTGAATTCGATCTGGTGAGATCGCCAGCGTCTCTCCCTTCAGATAGCGGACCGCCTCTCCGCCTTCAGAGGACAAAGATAACGTGCGCATCGCTTCTTCCGGGCGCAGCGCAGCGGCCAAGGGATGACCCGGGGTGAATCTTCCATTCTTCACCGTACCCACATACCACCCCGGACGTACCGTCTTGAGCCCATTCAGTTGTTCTTTGGTAAGAGGGGACAAGTATACATTGCCCCCGAACATAATAGGCTCGCCTTCGCTCTTCAGTCTCAAATTGGACGCTGCGAAGCTGCTCCAGGTGCCCAGCAGCTCCTGTTCAGTAGGCTCCGACCTCTCCGCCGGTCCGTTCTTCTTACGACGTGACAGCTTGTCCTTAACCGGGCGGCGATTCTCGCTCATATGTACCTTTTCAGGGACGATCGTCTGAGCAACTATGCCTTCCATCCCGGCCTCATCTCCATTATGCCGGAGCACAGCCACAAAATGGCCTTCGCCCTCAATGAGGTGGGGCCACAGTCTGCCGCAATTCGAGGTCTCGCTTGCCGCTTCTGCGGTATAATCTGTATCTTCCTCACTAGAGCCCGCAAGCTTCAGCCATTCGGGACGCCCCCCAGAGATCCCCCATTCCTGCGGAATGGGCATGATGCTGAACTCAGGATGCCTGCTTATAAAGGCAGCTATCATGCCCTCATTTTCTTCTGGCGCAAATGTACAGGTAGAGTACACGATGGTCCCGCCCGGGGCCAGCAGCTCAGCCGCACTTTTCAATATATCCTTCTGCATCGCTTCGCATTTAGTGACCGAGTGCTTCTCCCACTGACGGGCCATATCCGCGTCCTTTCGGAACATGCCTTCTCCAGAACAAGGAGCATCGATCAATATCCGGTTAAAAAAATGCGGAAAAGCTTTGGCGATCCGATCCGGAGTCTCATTAAGCACCACTGCATTCCTTACCCCGTAAAGTTCTATATTCTTAGCCAAAGCTTTTGTACGTTCAGCACTGATATCATTAGTTACCAGAATTCCTGTGCCTTGGAGCTTCCCCGCAATTTGCGTTGATTTGCCCCCTGGCGCTGCACACAGATCTAGCACCCGGTCACCAGGCTGAACCCCCAAAGCCTCAACAGGGGCCATAGCGCTTGGTTCCTGAATGTAGTACAAGCCGGCATGATAGTAGGGATGCTTCCCCGGCTTCAGCCCTTCCTCTGTATAATAACCGGTTCTGCACCAGGGGATAGGACGAACCGGAAAAGGAACGATTTGTTCAAACTCTGCCTGATTAATTTTGAGCAGATTCGCCCGGACACCCGCAAAGTGCGGCGCATCATAAGAATCCAGAAAAGCGGGATACTCATCTCCAAGTAATTTCTCCATCCGTTCCAAAAACGCAGGAGGCAATTGTACAGCCATACAGACACCCTCTCTAACTCGCAAGCAGCCCGCTGCCAGATTACAAGCAGCGGGCCGTGAGATTTATTTATCGTTTCTTCTGATCCCGCAGCGCATGCTTCTCTCCCCGCTGCGGATGAATTTGAATCGGTATATTCGGCATAAGTTCCAAAGAAGCGATCTCCACAGCACGCCCCAGTTCAGAATCTATAATTTGAATTGTGAAGTCGTAATAGGGGATAGGCTCCGCTTGATAAGAATCCAGCTTATCGACCAGCTGCCTTATGTCTTCTTTCAATCTGGCTAAATTAATCCCCAGGCTATCGTCCGCATAATCCTGAAGCTTATCCGCTGCAGACTGAAGCATCTTATGGCTGCCTTTAATATTTCCTCTACGGAAGTGAAATAACCCTACCGCCACCTGCAGCAGTCCTTTATACAGAGGTTCACGATTCCTGGCGAGCCACAATTCTTCGAGAACCTCATGACATTCGAAGTAATCACGATCTCGGTTAAAAAAGACAAGATACGCTATATAAAGCGGATCATACTTCATCCGTGCTCTCCGCTTTGCGTGCAGCCTTCAGAAGAGCTTTCACTTCATCAACCAGGTCTTTCATCGACGTCAGGTCTTTCGCTTCCCAGAGCTCATTGAACCGCCGCTGAGCATCAATCGCTTCGTTGATGAGGTGATAAAAGTACAGCTGGTGAATGGCATTCAAAGCCTGAGCCACCAGACTGGAATCATCCTCGAAAGATTTCTGCGCATCAAGAATCTCCTGACGTATGCTAGACATCTCATTATCAAGGACAAAAGCGGCCTCGGCGGCCTTCTTAAGGCGCTCGCGCATCTCTTCCGGCAGACTCTCCCGGTATTTATAGTTCAGAGAGTGCTCAATAGTAGCCCAGAAATTCATGGCCAGTGTGCGAATTTGAATTTCGGCTAGCACGATCTTCTGTTCCAGAGCTGTCTGTACCGGGTATTCCACGATCATATGAAAGCTGCGATAGCCGCTATCTTTGTAGTTAGTAATATAATCCTTCTCATACAAGACCTTCAGGTCTTTTCTATTACGAATATATTCAGCCACTCTCCGGATATCCTCAGCGAACTGACACATAATCCGGATGCCCGCAATATCTTCAATTCCGGTCTCTAGTTGATCCATAGACACACTAAGACGCTTAGCCTTATCAAGGATACTGGAAATCTTCTTAACCCGTCCGGTTACAAATTCAATCGGTGCGTACTCTTCCCGTTTCTTAAGCTCGGATCGCATGGTCTTGAATTTGACCTTCAACTCTTCTACAGCCTGTTCATACGGAAGCAAAAATGTTCCCCAATCTCTGCCATCCATTCTGTGTGCTCCTCTCTAGCTCCCGGCGCCGCTTAACGGTGGTTGGCTCCAACCGCTTCGGATATATGGGAGAATCCGTCACGCGCGAGCAGCTCACGCAATCCCCGGTGTATCCGGCGATTAATCTCCGGTCCTTCATATATTAGCGCGGTATATATCTCCACCAGGCTTGCGCCGGCACGAATTTTCTCATAGGCGTCCTCACTGTTAAAAATGCCCCCTGATCCGATGATCGGCAGCCGACCTTCGGTCTGACGGTATATTCTTGAAATAATCTCGGTGGAGCGCTGTTTCAGCGGACGTCCACTAAGCCCCCCGGTCTCCTTGGCGTTCGTGTGCGTAAGACCTTCTCGGGAAATGGTTGTATTGGTTGCGATAATCCCCGATACGCCACTGGCTGCAATGGTATCCACCATATATTCAAGTTCCTCATCACTCACATCCGGAGCTATCTTAACCAGAACTGCCTTGGACTTTCCTGATCTATCATTATGAATCTTCATCTCATGCATCACCGCAGACAACAGGGAAGCAAGCTCACTCCCATGCTGAAGCGCGCGAAGATCCGGTGTATTGGGCGAACTGATATTAACCACGAAAAAATCAGCATGCGGATACAGAGCTGAAATACATTTCTCATAATCCTGATGCGCTTCTTCATTCGAAGTAACTTTGTTCTTGCCGATGTTCACAGCAATAGGAACCCGCCGAGCAGGCAGATCTGCCAATGTACTTGCCATCGCTTCAGCACCTTTATTATTGAAGCCCATTCTGTTAACAAGAGCTTCATCTGGAGGCAGACGGAACAACCGCGGCTGATCATTACCCGGCTGCCCGACAGGCGTTACGGTTCCTACCTCCATAAATCCGAAGCCAATCGAGGAGAATCCCTCTACCGCTTCAGCGTTCTTATCCAAACCAGCAGCCAAACCGACCGGTGTCGGGAAATGAATGCCGAACAAATCAACTGCCAAATCCGGTGTTTCGGTTACGCCGTATAATTTACTCAGAAGCGAAATGCCTCCTGGCATCTTGGCCGTTTTATGTAACCCGCCGATCACTAAATGGTGCGCTTTTTCGGGATCTATTCGGAAGAATACGGGTTTACCCACGTTGCGATATAACACTGTTCACTCACTCCGTTCCTCTCTCGGGTGGACATTCTGCCCCATTTCTCAGTTTAGCGTTTTCTATGTGAAAAGAAAAGTCTTGAACAAAGGTCCATTAATTCAAGGACAAACCATATAGATATTCAGATTGAAAGCCATTACAATAATGATGTATGGCTTTTGGTTCTTAATATTGTATGTAGAAAAGTCATGAAAGGGGCATGGGCTCTATGTCAACCAAACGCAAGCCGCCAACACTTCATCAAAAGAAAGAAGAAGTAAACAAAAAGGCATTAATCTGGAGCGGTTCTATATTAATTGCCATCGTGATTGTATTTGCCGTGCTCCTGATATGGAGCAAGAGCTAATTCAACCAATGATATGTCTTACGGGGATTGGTCTGATTCTGTCTGTCCGGGAAAACAAATCGTTCCTCTGAACGCCCGGCGAGATCAGGTACAGTCCCCTTTCCAATCGTCACCTTAGTTCCAGCAGGAGCAAGATCGAACAGTTCCTCTACATCTCCCTTGCTCATTCTGATACAGCCCAGAGATTCATCCTTTCCGACACTGTCTGGCTCATTCGTCCCATGAATGGCATAATTCGTATCCGAAAGCTGCATACCGCGGCTCCCAAACTCCCCACCAGATCTACCATTCGGATTGATAATTTTCTCCGTGATGACGTAAGTACCTTCTGGAGTTCGATCACCTCCAAGCCCTACCTTATAGCTTCGCACAACCACATTCCCACTTACCAAAGCAAGCTGATGGCTGCTCTTATCCACCAGGATTTCTAATGGCTGAACCAAGAAGGGTTCTTTTCCTGGGGCGGCTGCCTTACTCTGACTTGGATTGGCACTGCCGTTTGAAGCCTCACTCGAAGCCTCTGCATTCGTCTGAGCGCCAGTCTGCTGCTTAGCCTGCTGAATCACCTGTTCAAAGGCACGCTGAGCCTCCGGGCTGGTTCCGGCAATCCAGTTGTTCGGATAGGGCTTGACCAGCTCGCTTAGCCCTTTAGGTAGATGGCCGTTCTTTTGTGTAAAATGGTGGATGGCCGAAGACACCACCGCATATGCTTCCTGCTCCTTCGTCCACTGCCGAGCTTTCTTCTGAAGTGGACCGGCATCCGGCGGCTTGCAATTACAGCTCCCCGCATCAAATGCCTGCACGGCTGCTCTGCCGCTGGCCGCATCCCGCTCGACCGTGAACATCACTGGCATATCCCGCTTCCATAACATCCAGCGTCCCTTCTGCTCCATGCCAAGCACCGCAGTCAGACGAGCCTGGGGCTTCTTCGCACTGCTCAGCAGCTCTCCTACAGCCGCCCCTCTTTTGGAAGCATCTCCAAGAGGACGTGCCGTGAACGCCAAGGCGGCCCCCTTACGCAGAGCAGGGGTTACTTCGTTCACAGACACCTCAGGCAGGGTGTACAAGTCTTCCACGGATGGGTCATAGTCTGAATTTACAGCATCCGTTCGAATCCCAGTATCATCCATAGTTGGAATGAACAGTAGCAGCAGGAGCATAAGAACGAAGAGCAGCTTGCGTCTCTGCTTACTCCGGTGTTCCTTTTGGGCAGATGCCTCCATAAGCCTTGCTTCATACTCTTTCCATACTTCTGCCGGAACCTTGCTGCTCTCAAACGCCTCGTAGATCTGACCGGCCTTATTAAAGCAGTAATTGGCTTTCCCTACCTGCCCGCCTCTTTCATATTCCTTCCCGAGTAAATACCACGCCATTTTATTATCCGGATGCATTTGTACATATTTCTTGAGGTATGACGGATTCATCGAAACCTCCCTATTCATAGAGCTGATCTAATATGAAAAGCCCATTAATTTCTATTTTATATGTATAACTCTATTTATATATCGGCAGACAACCCGCGGCAAATCAGAGTCTAAAGGAACAGTTTGGAAAGACTAGACTTATTACCCATGAATGGACCTCAATAATGACTATTGTGACAAAGACAAAGAGACACCCTCCACCTGGTCAGCGGAAGATGTCTCCTGGTCAGCAAGAACTGCTATACAAAGGGTCTTAACCCTCTTTGTTAAATGGAGTATCAGCAATCTTGATGGAATCCGTAGGGCAGCCATCACAAGCGTCCTGCAGATCATCATACAGATCTTCTCCAATTTCCGTGTTACCGTGGTTGGCGTCATTCTTGTAGATAACTTCTGCCAAACCTTCATCATCGTAATCGTAAATATCTGGAGCTGTTGCGCCGCATGCGCCGCACGCGATGCAAGTGTCTTTCTCCACCCAAGTATATTTCGCCATATTAATCTGCCTCCTAATATAAGACGGTACAAGTCCGGTGCGTTCCACCATGTACAATATAATATAATATAACTACAATTTCAAATGATTTCACTGTATAAAATAGTGATAATCATTATCATTCTTCTCGTTTCTCACGCAGAAAATCCGTCTGCAGCGAGGTACCCCGAATCTTATGATTCCGAATCAGCGTGGAAGGGTCATCGCCAAGCATGCCTGCGGTTAGTACGGCGTTCTCTCCGAACTTGTCCCGGAGCATATCCATAGCCTTTGTAAGCTGTTCTTTCTTCGGCTGTTTCTCATAATCGAACAGATCAAGCTGAAGTGCAGACTCCTCTTTGGGGACAAGATTCTGGAGTGTAATTCCCAGAAGCCGCACAGGGCGATCTTCCTTCCAGTGCCTACGGTACAATTTACAGGCTTCCCGGTATATGTCATCCATATTCTCAGTTACCCTGTCCAAAGTTTGTGAGCGGGTAATCGTCTTCATGTCCGGTGTGCGGATCGTAATTTGTACGGTCTGTGCCATCATATGCTGTCTTCGCAGCCGCCGTGCTACCTGGTCAGCCAGGTTCAGCATGACCCGTGAGACGTCCTCCATACTGCTGATGTCTCTCGGGAGCGTGGTCGTATGACCGACTGATTTGTTTTTGCCCTGGTCCTCCTTGACAGGAGAATCATCGATGCCGTAAGCGGCCTGCTTCATCCAGAGTCCCATCACCCCAAATCTTTCCGCCAGCACACGTTCATCTGTCCCGGCTAATTGCCCCAGAGTATAGATTCCCATCCGCTGAAGTTTCTCCGCCGTCTTCTTGCCTATTCCGTACATTTCACTGCAAGGTCTGTCCCAGAGCAGTCTCGGAACATCTCTGATCCGAACCACGGTAATGCCGTTTGGCTTCTTCATATCCGAGCCCATCTTGGCCAGCAGCTTATTCGGAGCGATGCCGATCGAGCATGGAAGTCCAAGTTCAATCATAATTCTCTCCTGGATCTCTTTCGCGATCTCTAGCGGAGTGCCAAATTGCTTCGAACCCGATATATCCAGATAACACTCATCAATGGACACTGCCTGAAGAAGAGGGGTATACCCATAGGCAATATTCATAAAAGCTTTGGAATATTTGCGGTATAAATGAAAATTTGGAGCAATTACAATCAAATCCGGGCATATTTTAAGCGCCTGACTCACCAGCATGCCTGTTGAGATTCCAAGCTGCCGGGCAGCATACGAACAGGTCACGATAACGCCTTTACGCAGCTCTACGCTCCCCGCTACAGCCGTCGGCTTATTCTTATATTTGTCCGGCTCTTCGGCCTCATGGACCGAACAATAGAAAGCGTTCATATCAATATGTAATATGACCCGGCCTTTAGCGGGATAATAATCCTCCACGTTCCTCACCGGAATCCCTCATTTCAGAAAAAATAACGGTTTTATGCAAAAAATCCGAATCCGTGTTACATTTAAAAAAACAAGTGATATAATATTTCATTATACCAAAATTACCGATATTTTTTCATGACTTTTAAAGGGGGACTCTCCACTATGTCAAAGGCCTTATCCATCTTCGACACGACCTTGCGCGACGGCACACAGGGCGAAGGAATCAGTTTGTCTGCGGACGACAAATTAAAGATCGCCACGAAGCTCGATCAGCTGGGTGTGCACTATATTGAAGGCGGCATTCCGGGGAGCAACAATAAAGACATCGAATTCTTCAAACGGGTTAAAAGCCTGGGGCTGAACGCCAGGATCGTTGCATTTGGCAGCACCCGCCGGAAAGACAGCATCGCAGATCAAGATGCGAACTTGAATCGCATCATTGAATCCGGTGTCCAGGCAGCGACATTGGTCGGGAAATCATGGGATTTCCATGTCCATACTGCCCTCCAGACCTCGCTGGAAGAGAACTTGGCTATGATCTACGATTCGATTGCCTATTTGAAGCAGAAAGGACTCGAAGTCATCTTTGATGCCGAGCATTTCTTCGATGGATATAAGAATAATCCGGAATATGCGCTTGCCGTCATGAAGAAAGCTGAAGAAGCAGGTGCTGACTGGCTCGTCATGTGCGACACGAACGGCGGTACCCTGCCGCACGAAGTCCATAATATTGTATCCGTTCTGGCAGGAAATGTTACAGGCTCCTCGCTCGGGATTCATACCCATAATGATTGTGAACTGGCTGTAGCGAACTCGCTTAGTGCAGTCCAAGCGGGCGCTCAGCAAATTCAAGGTACGATGAATGGATATGGCGAACGGTGCGGAAATGCAAATCTCTGCAGCATCATCCCTAATCTTCAACTCAAGATGGGTTATGAAGTGCTCGAGCCTGCCAAATTAGCCCAGCTTACGAACACTGCCCGCTATGTCAGTGAGATTGCCAACGTGCATATGCCCAATAATCAGCCGTATGTCGGCACCTCAGCCTTTGCTCACAAAGGCGGCATCCATGTATCGGCAATTCTTAGGGATTCCCGTACTTACGAGCATGTAGCGCCTGAGACCGTCGGGAACAAGCAGCGGGTTCTCGTCTCTGAGCTTGCCGGGCAGAGCAACATTCTCTCCAAAGCGCAAGATATGGGAATTGACTTTGATCCGAACAATGAAGACACTAAAGAAGTGATTAACCGGATCAAGAACCTTGAACATCAGGGCTACCAATTCGAAGCGGCTGACGCTTCTCTTGAACTGCTGCTAAGGCAGGCCAACGGTGAATTGACGGAATTGTTCGTATTCGAATCCTTCAAGATGCTCGTAGAGAAAACGGCAGGCAGACCCGTTGTATCGGAAGCCTTCGTCAAAATCAACATCGGAGGCTCCAGCGTATATACGGCAGCTGAAGGCAATGGACCTGTCAATGCACTGGATAACGCACTGCGTAAAGCCCTCATTACCTATTTCCCTCGCCTGAATGAAATGCATCTGTCCGATTATAAAGTCCGCGTTCTGGATGAAATGGATGCTACAGCTTCCAAGGTACGGGTTCTCATCGAATCGCGCGACCTCTCAACTGCCTGGAACACGGTCGGCGTATCCGGCAATGTGATCGAAGCCAGCTGGGAAGCGCTTGTTGATAGTATTCGTTATGCTCTTCTTGGGGAGACCCAACTTGAGAATCAGGAAGTCTCAGCTCAGCGGGGCGGCCTGGTGAACCATTGATTTTGGGTGTGAACATCCTATAAAATGTATAACTGACACCAAAGGCCCGACTAATCCTCTCTCAGGAAAAGTCGGGCCTTATTTACAAGCGGTATTACATTTTATTACAATTTAACCAAATCTTCTAATTTCTGTTCCAGTTGTTCAGCAGAGAGCGTTCCGATGATAACATCCTGAATCACGCCATTACGGTCAATTAACACATTCGTCGGGAACGCAACCCCATTGTACTTACGATAAGCGACTTCCTTCTCATCCAGAAGGACGGGGAAGGTCATCTTGTATTGCTGGACAAACTCCTTCGCTTTAGAAAGCTGATCATACATGGTAACATTTACACTGTAGACATCAAGGCTCTGGCTATACTTGTCAGCCATTTTGACCAGATCGGGTGCTTCTTCCTTGCAAGGATCACACCACGAAGCCCAGAAGTTGACAAGCAGTGGCTTATCACGCTTACCGCCCACCTGGTAGGTCTTCCCGTCAAGGCCTGTTAAAGTAAATGAAGGAGCGTCCGCGCCTGGCTTCAGGCCACTTTTGGCTAATGCTGTTGCACTTAGTGAAGGTTGCTGCTTGTCTGAAGAGCTGAACCAGGACAGGATTCCCTTATCCGAATTCTGATATAAGGCCACACCAAGAAGCAGAGCAATTCCCAGCAGGATTAAGCCATTTCGTCTCATTGATCTCTTTCCTTTGCATTGAGGTATATTCTTATACTTTTATTATTGTACCCTTAATGCGCAATTTGTTACAGGTACCTATAGATAGATTCAAAAGGAGCGAATACCATGCATCTTCAATCCAGACAGCAATGTGTTATAACCCCCGAAGCACGCCGCTTGTTGGTTACTCATTTATACCGTGTCTTCCCTGAGGAGGGCTGTGGAGCACTTCTTGGCAGTCAGACAGACGATGGATGGATCATCGATCATTTCCAGCCGATCCGCAATACGGCGAGTAATCCGCAGCACAAATTCAAACTGGACCCTACTGGATGGATTACTTCCAGCTTCAATCCAAGGCTACTTGGTATATTCCATACTCACCCTTCCTCATCTCCTGAACCTTCTCCGGAAGATTTATTACAGCTCCAGCTCTTTGGGGAAATGGTGCCCCTATACTTAATTGCCTCAAGAACAACAATAGACGGTGAACCGGACGCCGAAATTGGCGCTTACACAGTTCACCGTCAACCTAATGGATTATTCACTTTGGAACCTCTAAACCTTGCTTAGAAAAACGTATAGGTCTCCTAGAGTCAATACCTTCTTCTGTCTCAGTCTCGGGATAAGCGCCGCCCATAAGGCGGCGGTCATCTTGGAGTCCTCAAGCGCGTGATGCCGTACAGTAATCTCAATTCCGTAAACATTTAGCCAGTCATCCAGACTTGTAATGCCCCTATTTGGTTCGAGCTTTCCTGCGACCATCATCGTGTCCAGAACCCGGTGTCCCAAATGCGTCCTTGTCGTTCTCCATAGGGCATTGTCGAGGAAAGATTTATCATGTGCGCTCCCGTGAGCAATAAGGACTCTGTCATCGATGAAGGACATGAAATCATGAAGAGAATCTACAAGAGGAGGTGCCTGATCAGACATTTCCTGGGTAATACCGGTTAGCTCTATAATCGATTTAGGGATTGGCCCAGAAGACCGGCTGAGTGCATGGAACATCTGATCGGTGATTCGGTCACCTTCCATTTTCACAGCTCCGAAAGATAGTATTTCATCCCCGTAACGAGTGTGGAACCCTGAGGTTTCCAGATCAAATACAGCCGTCTTCAGTTCAGTTAGCGGGATATGCAGAGTCTCGGGTCTCCGCTGTCCTTTAGTTAGAGATCTGATAAAGGCGATCTGCTGGGCACTTGTTCCTGTCATGGACGCAAAGGACGTAGGGACCGTTCGAGTCTTCAGCGCATCCCAGAACCCTCCACTTTTCTTCGCAGGCTCTCTCATAGACCTTTCCTTTCCGAGAACCGCAGCTGTCTCTGCAGAGTTCTGTACAACAGCTTCACCGCACCGAGGCTCTCTCTTAGCTCCCGTGAAACATCCTTCTGCTTCATAAGGGAAGGACTCAAATATGAACTACCCTGCAGCATACCTTCATATACTGAATACGAGGTTAGCGATCTTAACTTAAGCGTGGTATGGAAAGATTGACGACAGGCCTCCAGCCATTGCCCAGGGATCGCTTCCAGCTGGATTAATTTACGCAGCCGCTCTATCGTAGACGTCTCTTGAATGCCATATTGAAGTGCAATACAGCGCAGCCCGTTCACAAGCGGCATATAGAGTCCATATTTAATATCGAAGCTTCCGGCATGCTCTCCAAAAGGTTCGGTGATGACTTGCCCGAGGACGTTCAATCCTGCTTTATGCCTAACCGTCCCCCGAAGCAGTGCAGCTGCCAGCATATCGCTGGGCTCCATCACATCTTGAAATATTTTCTTCCACTCACTCTCAAGTCCGCTACTTCCTGCAATGAACCTCATATCAGAGGCAATGTTCAGATATCTCATTTGCTCCCATTGAAGCTCATCACGCCAGCCCTGTAACTGTCTCCGCCAGCCACCAAGGGTGTGACGCCAAACCGGATTAGACAGCATAACGTTCCCCGGACAAGGCGGGTATCCAACCTTCTCCAATATTTTAGATAAAGTGGCTGCAAAATATTTGTAGTAAATCTCGCTCCGCTCTCCCCCGCCTTCACCGATAATCAGGCCATTATCCTGATCACTCCATAGCGTCTGCTCAGAGCGTCCTCCACTGCCAAATGCAACAAAAGCATAAGGGACAGGCGGTGCGCCAATTCCCTCAGCTTCCATTACTCTCTCCGCCAGATAGGCTGAACGAATCATCACTTCATCATGCATTCGATTAACGGCACGGTTCCACTCCGGTGTAGGCAGTGTGCTAAAGCCCTCTAATAAGCGGCTTTGTTCTTTGATTCTCTCTGCCCGTAATGTACGGGGGGAGGAAGCTGCACGTATGCCCGCATAGTTATTCTCATAGGCCAGCGCTTCTGACATGACTGCCCCACTCCCTCTCCCTGATTAGTATCACTATTTAATTACACTAATTGATCCAAGATCCGATGTACTGCGAGTTAATGCGGGCTCTTTGTCCATATCACCTACGAGTGCTTGCATTTGCTCAGGGTAACCATAAGCTCCATGCTCACTAATATCCAGACCCATCATTTCCTCTTCCTCAGTAACCCGAATGCCAATCAGCCACTTCATACCAGCCAGCACCAGGAACGAAGCCACCAGAACGAAGGCGAAGGTTCCAGCAACACCCAGAAGCTGTACTCCGAGTTGATCGAATCCACCACCATAGAACAAGCCGGGCTTACCTACTCCAGTCGCAGCTACCAGCTCTGGTGTAGCGAACAAGCCTGTGGAGATCGCTCCCCAAATACCGGCAATACCATGCACAGACACTGCTGAGATTGGATCATCAAGTCCTGCACGCTCCAACCATTTTCCAGACAAGAAACCAATAATTCCTGCTACTGCACCAATCACTACCGCTGCCCATGCATCTACAAATGCACATGAGCCTGTGATGGCTACAAATGCAGCAAGTACACCATTAAGCATACTAGAGATATCCGACTTACCTGCAAATACCCATGAGATAAACAATGCTGCGATTGCTCCAGCAGCTGCAGCAATATTGGTTGTAAGAGCTACATAACCGAAGAATCCATCGGCCAGTGGCGTCAAAGCACTACCAGGGTTAAATCCAAACCAACCGATCCAGATAATAATAACACCGAGCACTGTTAACACTTGGTTATGTCCTTGAATTACGTTAGGTTTGCCTTCTTTGTTATATTTCCCGAGACGCGGTTTAAGCAGGAACGTAGCAGCAAGTGCCGCCGTTGCACCAGTCAAATGCACTACCGTAGAACCGGCATAGTCCTGCATTCCCAAGCTTCCAAGCCATCCGCCGCCCCATACCCAGTGAGCTACAACGGGATAAATAAGAATCATGAACAATGTACCAAAAATAATATATACGCTTAATTTCGCACGTTCTGCCATCCCACCACACGCAATGGCAAGGGAGACTGCTGCAAATGACAGTTGGAACAGGAACTTCACATTCAAGGAGACATCAGAGGCTGCCAGAGAGGCAAATGATCCTGCAGCACTATCTCCACTAAACAAGAATCCTGTTGTTCCCCAGAAGCTGTTCCCGTTCCCGAATCCGAATGCGAATCCTGCCGCCCAGAAGGCGATTACGGATATACCGAGAGTCAGCACAGTTTTACCAGCAACGTGACCTGCATTCTTCATTCTTACAGAACCGGCTTCCAGTAAGGCAAAACCAGCTTGCATGAAGAAAACAAGCAAGGCTGCCAAGAACACAAACATCGTATTAAGGCCGATTTCCAGTACTGGCGCTGTTACTTCATCCGCTGCAAAAGCGGATACCGGAAATGCCATAATCATTATTGCTGCAATTAAACCAACGATCCACTTCCTCTTCATTGAAGACCCACTCCTTAATGTCATGTTATCTAACACGTTTTTGATTTGTTAATGTGATTATAAAGCTAACTATACAAAAAATACAATATAAAATATTAAAAAAAGCTAAAAAAATTAATATATATAACCTTATATGTTATGTTTGTGTTCGCTTTAGCTATTTTACAGCCCTTTTTGAAAGCGTGACGTTTGACTGTACACTTTCGAATCGTGTATTATACATTTATACGCGGATCGTTCATTCCATCAATTTATTATTGAAAGAACAATCTATATAGAGGGATTGGATATGAGAATTAAGGGAGTGATTATATTGGAGATATGAAGCTTTACCGCATAGGAGAATTGGCGAAACAGGCCAATGTGAGTGAAAGAACGATTGATTACTATACGAAGATGGGACTAATCACACCAGAGTCCCGCACACTTAAGAACTACCGTCTCTATAATCATGAAACTTTGGTAAGACTTGAGCGTATTAACCAAATGAAACAGGAGAAATATACGTTGGAAGAAATACGGGCCAAACTGGATCTGTGGAATAATATCAGCAGTGAGGAAGAGGTCACGGAGAAGCTAACCGCGCTGGAGATTCATATGCAGCAGCTGGAGCGTGAAGTCAAGGAACTGGAGCCCATCATCTCCCAGCTTCAGCCTAATCAAATCAACCGTGCTTTTACTCATCTGATGCCTCAAAGCATGGCCTGTATAGAAGCCATCCGTATTCTGCTTAATCATGGGCCATTTACCTAATTTCACGGTTGGAGGAATGAACAATGTATTTTGACGGGATGTACATTCTTATTATTATTGCTTTTATATTCTCTTTATGGGCTCAATTCCGAGTATCCGGGACTTTCAAGAAATGGGCCGAGGTCCCTAACTTACGTGGAATGACCGGTCAGGAAGCAGCAAGGCATATGCTCGATTCCAACGGTCTATATGATGTACCGGTTGAACCCGTTAGAGGAACGCTTACAGACCATTACGATCCGATCGCACGTGTCGTTCGTCTGTCCGAGCCCGTCTACTATGAGAGATCCATTTCGGCCGTATCCGTTGCCTGTCACGAGGTAGGTCACGCCATACAGCATAAAGTTCACTATCCAATGCTGGTTCTTCGTCACAGAATGTTCCCAGTCGTAAATTTCGCTTCCGGATTTGCTCCGATTCTTCTCCTAGCGGGAATCATCTTCGGATTCATGAATCTGGTTGGTCTTGGCATCATCTTCTTCTCTGCAGCGGTAGCTTTCCAGCTTGTCACCCTGCCCGTTGAATTTAATGCTAGTAACCGAGCACGTGAAGTGATGGTTTCAGAGGGATATATTACGAATGAAGAAGAGCGCGGTGTCGCCAAGGTATTGAATGCTGCCGCATTGACTTATGTAGCTGCTGCCCTTGTTGCTCTGCTGGAGTTGATTCGTTACATTCTTATCTTTACCAGCAATCGCGATTAACCATAGACACACAAAAGAACCTCCCTACGGGGAGGTTCTTTTGTGTCTTATATTCTACTTGGGAGCCGACGCAAAGTACTCCAGCAAAAATTTGCGGAACGACTGAGCTACACGCGGCAGCTTATCGTCTGAACGATGGATCAATCCGATGGTCCGAGTCACCCTCGGGTTCGAGATCCTCACTCTTGCGGGTTGAAGCAAGTTAGTCTGGAATAATGCCATTTCCGGCAGAAGACTGACTCCCATCCCGGCTGCAACCAATCCCCGGATGGTATCTGTCTCTTCTCCCTCAAAGGCAATCTTAGGCGAAAATCCTGCCTCCAGACAAGCTTGCCATACAATCGGCCTAAGTGAGTAGCCTTTGCTGAACAAAATGAACTTATCGTCTTTGAGTTGATTCAGATGGATCGTCTCCTCCTCTGCGAGCGGATGACTTGGCGGCAGTATAGCCACAAGCTCCTCGGTTATGACGAGATCCCCCTCCACTTGATCATGACTCTCCGGGAAAGGCGAAATGAAAGCTAGATCAACCTCAGCCATAGTCACATCCCGTATTAGAGATGGAAACATGCCCTGTTTGAATCTGAACTTCACATTGGGATAGATTTTGCGGAATTCAGCTACAATGCTTGGTATCAAATGAATGCCTAGACTATGTGGAAACCCAAGTCTGATCTCTCCCTGCTCAGGATCAAGAAACTCATGTACCTCATTAACAGCAAGCTCCAGATCCTTAATAATCGCCTCGACCCTGCTACAAAATAGTTGTCCTACCGCGGTCAGGTGGACATTTCTCCCTTTTTGAATAAATAAATCAACACCCAGCTCCTGTTCAAGCTGATGAATTTGCCTGCTAACTGCAGATTGAGCCACGTGCAGCTCTTCCGCCGCCTTCGTAACATGCTCCTTCTGGGCTACTTTCACAAAGTACAGCAGTTGTCTTAACTCCACTTCCCAAATCTCTCCATTCTGCTCTTACGCACTCCACTAAATAAATATTTAACCATAAATTCAGACTTACTTTAACACGCACCCTGAGTCAGATTCAACGACCTCTTGACAGCCGAATCAAGATACCGTATATGAAAAAACCCGTGATCAGCCCGCTCAGATGAGCCATCCAATTGATATTATCCACAATAACCGAGAAAACAAGGCCTACCATTAGAATAGCATAGAGGGTCTTCCGAGAAGCATCATCCATAAACTGTCGCTGCAGCAGGGCCACATATAGAAAGCCTCCATATACCCCATAGATCGCCCCTGATGCACCGACCGTTAGGGTAGGCTCCATTTGATAGTTGTAGTAGGCCATACTTAGCGCATTGGCAAGCAGACCACTCCCTAAATAGAGCACAGCATATTTCCAGGAGCCGAGCAATCTTTCCATCGGAGGAGCAAATACCACAAGCGCGAAGCTGTTAAACAGAATATGGTCAAACCCATCGTGCAGAAATATGGCAGTCAGATACCGCCATTTCTCATGCTCATACGAAATATCGTTAGTAAGTGCCCCGAATCTAAGCAAGTCGTTCCCATTAAAAGCAACAAGGAGAAACATAATTATATTTACCAATAAAATCAGAGAAGTAACGGGATAATAGCGTAAATAACTCTTCAAATTCTCATAGCGGATGAAAATCACTTATATCACCCTTCACCTAATTAATATCCTAACAATGGACAAGCGCTTTTTAAAAAGATTATAATGTATTTTGGCATGTAAAACCATTTAAGGAGGAGATTTATTTGGCACAAGAACGTCAAACAGCCACATTCAAAGGCAATCCGATCACTTTGGTAGGTCCTGAGCTCAAAGTCGGCGACACAGCACCGGATTTCACACTGAACAAGAATCTAGTGGAAACAGCTTCTCTGCAGGATTATGCTGGGAAAATCAAGCTGATCAGTGTTGTCCCTTCACTTGATACAGGCGTATGCGACGCCCAAACCCGCCGCTTCAACCAGGAAGCTGATAGCCTGGGAGATAACGTTGTTATTCTTACAGTAAGTGCAGATCTCCCTTTCGCTCAAGCACGCTGGTGCGGGGCCTCAGGTATTGAAGGCGTAATCACATTGTCCGATTACAAGAACAACTCCTTTGGTGAAGCCTACGGTGTCTTGATCAAAGAATTCGCAATCGACTACCGTGCCATCTTCGTTGTAGATGCTGACAACAAAATCCGTTATGTCGAGTATCTTAACGAGATGACTGAGCATCCGGACTATGACAAAGCTCTTGCAGCTGTCAAGGAACTGATCTAAATAAAACGGGCACAAGGAAGGCTTTATCCTTGGCCCGTTTTTTTCGTACTATGAAGCAACTATCCACCCGTTGTCTTATATTTACTTAGTTTCTTGTCGAGCACCCCGAATAGTTGAACAATATTCCGGTAATTCGATCCAAGATCCCCCATAGACCCGCGTGAGGCTGAATAAATATCAACAGCAGCCCTTGTAGGCCCTGTCTGGATAATGGATACGGTAATATCCATCATACGTCCGAATGGGCTCCGCTTCTCAAGAAGAATTTCCCCTACAGAAGGAACCTCATGAAGCAGCTTGTACCCAGGGATCTTCTTAATTGTAGAAGATATTTCTTCCCATGCTTTTTCTTTAGATAATTGATAATAGCGTGTTTTTAATTCAGGCAGTTTCGCTCGGTCGCTGCTTCCTTCCTGGCTTCGCAGCAGTCCTGCCAGCGTTCTCTTGAGTGACAATGGATTTCCTCCTTCAGTCCGTGCGGATCAAATCTGAAAATTTGTATACGCTCTCTATAGTTTAACATTGATAGACAGCAAACAAAAGTCATTTGAACACATATGGGGAAAGCACAAAAAAGCACCTCCATATTCATCACGAATATGGAGATGCTCACTTAGGATCATAAGGAATCCCGCTTATGCCGTCCGATCACATTGTCTTAGAACCTGCATTGGCAGGTGGGTGACCTCAGAAGCGTTTTTGAAGTCCCCTAATCATATAGATAGGGCTTATCAGCTGCGCTGCAATATTGATCTCCCAAGACATCTTCATTGGTTCAAAACAAAGTATAATCGAAACGCACATCGCAGGATGTATTGCTATTATAGACGCTTACATCCGAAAAGTAAACTCATCTGGCAAGCAAAAGCATTGGAAATATCATCCTGCCCACGACAGCCACTCTCAAGGCTATTTATCTGTCTTCACTTCTTCTGAGAGCAGTGAATCTGTCTCCTCAGCAAGCCTGTCTTCTTCGGCCTGTTTCTGGTTCTCAGCCATTTGCTGCATTTTTGTAAAGGTACCGTAGAAGTTGAAGAATGCGACATAAGCCGTTAAGCTGCCAAAGCCAAACAGGATCAGGAACGGAAATTTATAAGTAATCACGACTAAAGCCCCTGCACAGATTACGGTGGAAAGCATGCGCAGTGGACGCACCATCGTTAAAAGAACTGAGTTCTTAATGATCTGCTTGATCCCCATGTGATAATGAGCAACCATAGAGAAAAAGTTAAATAGGGATATAAACAGAATAAACAGGAAGATCAGCATCACAATTCCGATCGTCTGAGCGCCCGGGATCTGGTTCATATACACTTTATAATCGACAATCATAATTACGCACAGCAGAGTATAGAATATACCCCCGATCAAACTTTGCTTATAGTTCTCTTTATAACCTCTAAAGAACGTTCGCCAGACAGACACATCAGCTTCACCCATGACCCATTTGCGCGTAACCGCAAATAACGCCGAAGTAGCAGGGAACAATGTAACCGGTGCCAAAATGGCCATTAACCAATAGGTTAGTGTTTCGGGCTGGTCCGGCATAGCCTGCAGCAGCAAGATCTTACTAATTACGATGAAAAAGAATGGGATCGAACACAATAACCATAACAAATTGCTTGCCGCAATCCGTGTAATCCATTCCGTAATCTTATATAATCCACCCATTACTCCTCTTGTTTCCAATCCTTCTCCCCCTCTATAAGTACGAGTATCTGTAATTATTACTATACTCTATCAGGAATCTGCATTCCAGCGCCTATTTTACCTCATATAGGTTAATGTCTTAATCATGACCAGGGTTAATGCCATATGATACCTTGTAAATCTAAACTTTTTCTCACCAAAGGAGGGTACCCGACCATGTCCCATGTAGGTGGATACGGTAACATGTTTACTTCTACTGGCACTATTCTGGTATTGTTTATTTTGCTTGTCATTGTCAGCCGTACTTTTATCTAACCCTGATAGCACAAGAACTAAAGAAGACGAAGCGGCGAGCCGCTTCGTCTTCTTTGATGTGCGAAATATTATTCGTTATCGCTGCGTGTCGAAGGACGACGTTCGCCACCGGTAGAACGTGGCTTACGATCAGAAGAAGAACGGGAGGAATAATCACGTCCACCTTCTCTGCTGCCACTGCTATATCCACCTTTGCCACTGCCGTAGCTGCTGCTTCCATAACTGCGATTACCGCCACCTTCGCGGTTGTTCCCACGGTAAGATCCTCCACCGCCCTGGCCACCGCTGCGATTGCCGTAACCACCGGATGGCTTGCGTCCGTTGGAACGAATGTCTGGCTTGCGGCGTTTCACGCGGATTGGCTCTTCCGGAGTCAGTTCAATGTTTCCTGCTTCTTTCTTGTCCCCAGTTACCAGCTTGATTGCTGCGGAGAGAAGATTAACGGAATCATACTGCTCAAGAAGCTGAATAGCGATACCTTTGTACTCGTTCAATTCACCATTCTCAACAAGCTCAATCAAGCGCTCAGCGGTAATCCGTTGTTTGCCTTCAATTGCTTCTGCAATGCTTGGAAGTGGCTTTTTGGTAATGCGATGGCGAGTTACACGCTCAATAAAATGCAGATGATCAAGCTCACGCGGCGTTACGAAGGAATAAGCTGCCCCTTCTTTACCTGCGCGTCCAGTACGTCCAATACGGTGAACATAGCTTTCCGGATCCTGCGGAAGGTCAAAGTTAACTACGTGTGTTACGCCCGATACATCCAGACCGCGAGCAGCCACATCAGTTGCTACCAGTACATCGATGCTGCCGTCACGGAATTTGCGCATAACGGTATCGCGTTGATTCTGTGACAAGTCACCATGAAGACCGTCTGCCGAGTATCCGCGTTTGGACAAGGCTTCAGCAAGCTCATCGACCCGGCGTTTCGTACGACCGAAGACAATAGCCAGCTCAGGAGATTCCATATCAAGCAGGCGGGTAAGAGCATCGAACTTCTGACGTTCATGCACTTCGATATAAGCCTGGTCAATTAGTGGAGCGCTGACTTGTTTCGGGATCACGGATACATGTTCCGGATTCTTCAAGAATTGTTGAGCCAGCTTTTGGATATTCGTTGGCATAGTTGCAGAGAATAGCATTGTTTGGCGCTCTTCGGGGACAAGCTTCAGGATGGATTGAATATCATCCATAAAGCCCATATCGAGCATTTCATCCGCTTCATCAAGAATGACAGTCTGAACGTCGTCCAGCTTGATTGTCTTGCGGTTAATGTGGTCAAGGAGACGACCCGGGGTGCCGATAATAATCTGTGGTTTCTTCTTCAAAGCTCGGATTTGGCGAACGATATCTTGACCGCCGTAAATCGGGAGAGAACGGATTCCTTTGAAGCGGGACAGCTTGCTGATCTCTTCAGCTACCTGAATGGCAAGCTCACGAGTTGGCGCCATGATCAAAGCGACGATACGCTCTTCTTCTCTAGAGATCTTGTTGATTAGTGGGAGACCGAAAGCCGCAGTCTTACCTGTACCCGTCTGCGCCTGTCCGATCAAGTCTCTTCCTTCCATTGCAAATGGAATGGATTTAGCCTGAATCGGGGTTGCCTCCTCGAAACCAAGTTCCGTGATTGCTTGTAATACCTTGGGCTCTAGGCCAAATTCTGTAAATGTACTCAAATTTATTCATGCTCCTTCTATATGGTGGACAAATCCACAATCTTGACGTTATTCTTAAGTAGCGGTAAACGTTTATAGGCTGTCCCATCCTGCAAAAAAGTTTCATTTCAGGGGGAGGGTAAAGCTGGAAAATAAACCTTTGGTAATCTAAACTTTACCGTTTCTTTTGAACCATGTAACAGTAACACATATATTCATTAAAATGGAAATCCATCCCTACTCAAGAATATCTCAAACATTATAGCACAAAACATTCTTGAAACACCAGTTACATACCAAGAACCATTTTGCGCGAGGTGAAACCATTGTACAAACTTATCAGTCACAGCCTAGCGGTCATTTTCGGAGCTGTTCTCATTGCCGCCGGTTTCAATCTCTTTCTAATCCCCCACAAGCTCCTGAGCGGCGGGGTGTCCGGCCTGTCCATGCTAACTGGATATTTCACGAACTTCAGTATCAGCACCATGTACCTGGTGTATAACATTCCTCTCCTGATTGCAGGTCTGTTCCTTCTAGGCAAAAGGTTCATCGGTCTAAGCATCCTCTCGGTTGTCGCGACAACCTGGTTCATCGCTTTGATCCCGGTACCTGCTAAAATGCTGGCCCAAGACGCTCTTCTTGCCTCAGTATTTGGAGGCGTACTGGTAGGTCTTGGAGCAGGCATCTCCTTCAGGGCCGGAGGATCATCGGGCGGTTTCGATATTTTGGGCTCCATCGTCACCAAGTATCGTGACTTTCCTGTCGGAAGTGTCATCGTTGTCCTGAACACCCTGGTCGTTCTGGCCATGGGGTATCTAAATGGAGAATGGAACCTGGCGCTGGCTTCCATGGTGTCCATTTATCTAAGCGGCAAAGTCGTTGATTATATTCACATTAGCCATGTCAAAGTCACGCTGTTTATTATTACGAATCAGACGGATGCCATGCTTGAGAAGCTTCTGGGACTGCCGCGCGGGGTAACGCTGATCAAAACCGAGGGAGCCTTCTCCCATAAGGAAAAAGACATGCTCATGACCGTGACCACAAAATACGAGCTGGCTGAACTTCGAGAAATCATCAAAGCAACTGACCCGACGGCCTTCGTCAATATTGTCGAAACCGTTGGCGTCATGGGTTCATTCCGGCGTAGTTAATTACCTCTGGTGCACCCCCTGGGGTAATATGTTATGATATTGAAGCACGGATCTTTGCCAAATTCATGATTTTTATGCAGAATGGAGCTTTACCCTTTATCTTCACAGGTTAATAGCTTTTCCGGTACGATGAATGATTCTTTAAATGAATGATTCCGGAGGAAAGGATGATTATTGTGGACATGGAAACGGTAAAACTTTCTCAAATCGTCATGAAATGGTTCCCCGATATGATGCCGGTCTTCAATACCGAAGAGTTGAATTCCAGAATTCTTCTTCGTGATGGCTTCACTGTTCTGGAACCCGAAGATGCATTAGAGATTATTCACTACAGCATTTGCGAACATCAAAGCTCCGCGCTTCTACATTAATCAAGAACACCTTAAGCCGCTTCTTGTACAAGAAGCGGCTTATCATTTTTATATAGATATTTGTTAAATTTCTGCGATTACTAATTATTGGACGTTTAACCACATATTTTTAAGTTTAAAGAGGATACATCAACTTATACTCTTTGAATTGCCACGAAAAATGACAATCCTGCTCTTTCTGGCATTTATCCTATCCGATATAATTATAGAGAGTGCAAACAAGGGAGAGAAACTTCACATGAACATCTTATGGACACTGCTAATGCTGGCTGTGAGTACTTCTTCTGGCCATCAGACGGATCAACCTCAGAAAGGGAGCCTTGCTAGTATACTGAAATCATCCTATCAATCTATGGCTTCCTATTCTCAGAAAGCGGCTAATGGAACGGCACCCTCTGGGGCAACTTCAACAACAACAACAACGGTTAAGTCAGATCCCCAGGAAGACGCACCTAAGGTTAAAGGCATCTACGTCACAGCCTACAGTGCTGGTGGGGCCAGAATGGAGCAGCTTCTTAATTTGACGGACACAACGGACCTGAATGCAATGGTCATCGATCTGAAAGACGATTCTGGTTACATAACCTACCCTACGACAAATCAAGAACTTCTTAAATACGGCAAGCCGCAATCATTTATTCGTGATATTCATGGACTTATGGACCGATTGAAGAAGCATAATGTATATCCCATCGCTCGGGTTGTCGTGTTTAAGGACACCGTGCTTGCCAAGAAGCATCCGGAACTATCCTTCCGTCAAAGTAACGGCTCAGTCTGGAGCAATGGCAAGGGAGACAGCTTCGTCAATCCTTACAGCAAAGAGGTGTGGGAGTATAATGTCGCCATTGCCAAAGAGGCCGCTGCTCTCGGATTCAAAGAAATTCAGTTCGATTATGTACGGTTCCCGGAGGGATTTGAGAAACGGGCCAATACTTTAAAATACATTAAGGACGATAAAAGTCGTGTAGATGCGGTATCATCCTTTGTTGATTATGCGCGCAAAGAACTCGAACCCCTTGGTGTACGCATATCCGTGGATATCTTTGGCTATGCTGCTTCTGTTCCCGCGGCAGAGGGAATTGGACAGGATTTCACCAAGATTTCCAAGAACGTGAACGTGATCTCACCCATGATCTATCCAAGCCATTACACGGCAGGCTGGTTCGGAACCAAGGATCCAGATAAAGCTCCATACCAGACCATCAAGGGTTCAATGGCAGATACACATAAAAAACTGGACCCTCTGGGTGAGAAGAAACCGATCATTCGTCCATGGATTCAGGATTTCACCGCCAGCTGGCTAGGAAGCGGTCATTATTCGAAATATGGTAAACACGAAGTTGAAGAGCAGATTCGGGCACTAAAGGATATGAAGGTTGACGAGTACCTGCTCTGGAACGCGAATAACCGGTATACAGCCGGTGTAGATTACAAATAAGTATTTAGTTACGATATGTAAAAGCCCTTCACCGGGCTTTTTCTTTGTGTGAAGCGGCTTCACACTCAAAGTAAGAAGCTAACTGAAATGGAGATTTGAAATGAAACAGACGTTCAGCCTGAAGCAGAAATATATCCAGTTTATTCATATTCTTATTCCAATCCTGATTACCCAGATCACGTTATCGCTTATGACCTTCTTCGATACAATGATGTCAGGCCATTCGAGCCCAGCAGATCTTGCGGGCGCTGCAATCGGATCAAGTCTCTGGCTGCCTGTTCAGACTGGATTAAGCGGTATACTAATGGGTATTACCCCCATTGTCTCGCATCTTGTTGGCCGGAGAGATCGGAATCAGGTTGACTATAATGTGATGCAAGCTCTGCTATTGTCTTTTGTGGTATCTATTGTGGTTCTTATTGGAGGCAGTATTGCACTCGATCCTATTCTAAGCAGCATGGGCCTTGAGCCCAAGGTTCAGCATGTAGCCCACTATTTCCTAGTTGCTATTGGGACCGGCATAATTCCTTTGTTCGGTTACACCGTACTGCGTTCTTTCATTGATTCCATTGGACAGACCCGTATCTCGATGACGATTACGCTGCTGTCCCTGCCCATTAATGTTCTTGTGAATTATCTGCTTATTTTCGGGAAAATGGGCTTCCCACGGCTTGGGGGAATTGGCTCCGGTGTCGCTTCCGCTTTCACCTATTGGTGCATCTTTATATTGGCAGTCGTCATTGTCCGTAAAAGCGAGGCATTCTCGGAGTATCAGATGCTGCGAAAGTGGTACAAGATCTCCTTCTCCAAATGGAAGGAGCTGCTCAAGATCGGTGTTCCAATTGGATTTGCCATATTCTTTGAAACGGCAGTCTTCGCTGCTGTAACTCTATTCATGAGTCAATATGATACGAAGACCATCGCAGCGCATCAAGCTGCACTCAACTTTGCCTCTACACTGTATATGATCCCGCTTAGTATCTGTCTATCCTTAACGATCCTGGTGGGATTCGAAACAGGGGCAGCCAGACTCCGGGATGCAAAGCAGTATGCAAATCTCGGAATAGGAACTGCAGCAGGCATGTCCATCGTTACTGCAATCATCCTATTAGTCTTCCAGAATGGCGTTGCCTCGCTGTACTCCGATGAGCCTGCGGTGATCGAGCTTACCAAGCACTTCCTGATCTACGCAATATTCTTCCAGCTCTCGGATGCGATTGCCGCTCCAATCCAGGGAGCTCTGCGAGGATACAAGGATGTGAATTCTCCGTTCCTTCTTGCGTTTATCGCTTATTGGGTAATTGGACTGCCACTGGGATATGTACTGGCTAATTACACCAGTCAGGGACCTTACGGTTACTGGCTGGGATTAATCAGCGGCCTGGCGGTCGCTGCCGTATCATTATTTCTGCGGCTCGCCTACATGCAAAAGAAATATGCCAAGACCGTGGGCCAAGCTTAATCATAGTTAGACTAAAAAATAACGCTGCCCATATCCTTGGATACGGGCGGCGTTATTTGGTCTGTGAACAGCCTAAGCCGGCGCCTTACGAGGTCGAAGCTGAGGCTGCCCTGATGATATCCTTCTTACGATAAATAGACAGCAATAATCCTATAGCAGCGAACTCAATCAGCAAATGAGAACCGCCATAGCCAACAAACGGGAAAGTCACCCCAATAATGGGAATATACCCCGTGGCCATGGCCAGCCCGTACAGGAGCCGAGCTCCCAGAGCAACCATGATGATCAGGATTAGCGATTTGCCATACTTATCATCAACCCTTTTGTAAGCAGCCATCATACGATGAATCAGTATTAGGGTGGCTATCGCCAGAATAATCCCTGCGACCCAGCCAAAGCTGTACAGCAGATAGGTCACAATAGATTCCGACTGAAGGATAGGAAGCTCCTTAAGCGGCGCGCCCAGTCCTCTGCCCCACCAGCCTGCGGATTGAACAGCCTCTCTAGTATGAACGTAGGTGTACCCGTATCCTTCGGGGTCGCTGAATGGATTAAAGGCTCCCACGATTGTCGCTCGCATATGGATAAATCGGCCACTACTAAGATAGAGATATCCACTCGCCAGGCTAATCAGTGCCCCAATCCCAATTCCTACAATTACACTAATCCTTCGGCGATACATCCAAGCGTACAATCCCGCACACCCGATTAGATAGAATCCAAGCTCTGCAAGGGCTGGAAGACGTATATATATGAGGATCGGTATTCCTACGATGATTAACTCGGCAAATTTACGCTTCATTAATCCCATCTTAAACTTTGACAATTGCTGTAAAATCCCCGCTATAGCAACCAATAGCAAGTAAGAACTGATGTTAGCCCAGTCTAGAGCTACAGGACCAAGCTCAATATACCTGTGCTGACCCGCTAATAGAGAACTGTTAAATACAAATACAAACCCGGCCATAACGAGACCATACAAATACCAAGCTGCTTTATACAGCTTGCGGTAATCCAGAAAATATACCCCGATCATCACAGCAATACCGAGTGCCAAGAAAAATACCTGCTTCTCCAGGAACCCTGCGGAAGCAAACTTTTCCGAGTATGCTGTATAATTCTGCACCACCGACCACATCGAAATTATGCTGACTGCTGCAAAGAACAGCACAATCAAGATGAGTCCGTAATTAATCCGTGGTTTATGTACCTGATGAAGCTGCTTCCCAAGCAATAAGGGGTCACCCATTTGAGTAACAGCCCAATTGACGGCCTCATCTGCATCATATCCTTGGTCCCTTCGCGCCTCAATAAGTTCCTCCAGATGATTGTCCAATTCTTCCCGAACCGAATGATGCACTTCCTTCGCCTTTACCTGTGTACACACTTTATCCAGAAATGCTCGTCTTTGATCTTCCATCCTCAACTACGCCCTCCTTCCCCAAGAACCGTATCCACGGCCTGCCGGAAAACTCTCCATTCAGTCCTTTTCTCTTCAAGCTGCTTCAGTCCGCTATCGGTTATACGGTAATATTTACGCTTCCTTCCCCCGTTCTCGGTCCAGAATGATTCAACCCATTGCTCGGACTCCATGCTGTGAAGCAGCGGATACAAGGTACCTTCCTTCAGCGTGAATATGCCCCCGGAACCTACATCCAGCTGCTTGATAATCTCATACCCGTATAGGGGTTCCCGCGATAAAAGCGTCAATATCAAGGTGCCTGTGCTTCCTTTAATCATTTCCTTACTAATCTTCATGATCCAGCCTCCTTTCACAATCGGTGACACTGACAAATGCATCATAATTCTATGCATCGTAAATCTATGTATAATATTAAACCGAATTGGTAATATTGTCCACCCCCGCTTTGCATCCCTTGACTCAACATACTACAATAGACTGGAATACAGGCATTTGCCATCATTTGACTTGATCAATTAGGAGTGTGACTGTTCAATGCTCAGCAATGGAACGAAGGCGCCGCTGTTCCGTGCCGAAAGTACACAAGGGTTGATTGATTTGGCTGAGTATGTAGGCACACGGCCAATCGTGCTTATCTTTTATCCCATGGATGATACGCCCGGCTGTACCAAACAGTTATGTGCGGTGAGAGATGCAGAACCTTCGTATACTGGCTTTAATGCTCTCGTGCTCGGAGTGAATCCTGGATCAAAGGAAAGCCATGAGAAATTCGCGGCCAAGCACGGCTATGATTTCCCACTTGTTGTTGACACGAGCGGAGAGATCCGCAGTCAGTATGAGATTGGGAAGACGCTCGGTTTCTTGACACAGCAGCGTGTGGTCATTGTGATCGATCTGGAAGGTAAGATCGCATTTGCAGAAAAGGGTCTGAGGCCTACCGAGGAAATCCTGGATGTACTCAAGCGAATTGCCGGATAGCGAGATAGAGCGCATAAGAAAAAGGAATCCACAGCCATCAAAGGCGGGATTCCTTTTCTCTACTCTAATGAAATAAATTATTGGGACAAGCGTGAAGCGAGCTCATACAACTCCATATTGAACGGCTTCTTGGTGTTGACTACTTTCTCGATATCTGTAAGGACAAGCTCACCCTTGAGAACGCCGCAACCTTTGTTCGATTCGCCTTCAATCAGCTTACGCACGGCGAAGTCACCCAAACGGCTGGCCAAGTTCCGGTCGAACGGAGTTGGGGATCCACCGCGCTGAATGTGTCCAAGCACCGTAACACGCGGATCGATGGAAGGATAACGCTCTTTCAAGGCTGTAGCCACATCCTCGCCTTTGCCTACTCCTTCCGCAACGATAACGATACTGTGTCTCTTACCATGATCAAAGTTCGCCTTCATCCGGTCAGCAACCTCATTCAGATCGTAGGATACTTCCGGCACGAGAATGGTCTCGGCTCCGGAAGCCAGACCTGCATGCAGGGCGATATCTCCGCAGTGACGTCCCATAACCTCTACCACTGAAGAACGTTCGTGCGATGACATCGTATCACGAAGCTTGTTGACGGCTTCCACAACCACATTAACAGCCGTATCAAATCCAATTGTATAATCTGTAAACGAAATATCGTTATCGATCGTTCCCGGGAGTCCCATCGTCTTGATCCCTAGGCGGCTCAGCTTCTCAGCACCCTGGTAAGAACCGTCTCCGCCGATTACGACCAGGCCGTCAATTCCGCGATCCCGCAGGATTTGGGCACCCTTCTGCTGACCTTCCAGCGTCTTGAATTCCAGGCAGCGTGCGGACTGGAGAATGGTTCCCCCGCGCTGAATAATATCACCGACACTGCGGATATCCATCGCAAAAATATCATTATTCAGCAAGCCTTGATAACCGCGCTGAATTCCGTAGACCTCAAGTCCATAATACAAGCCGCTTCGCACAACGGCACGTACTGCTGCGTTCATCCCTTGAGAATCTCCACCGCTGGTTAATACGGCAATTTTTTTCACTTGTGTCATAATGGTTGCCCCCTCTAAATGATTGCTTAAATATGCTTTCGGATCCAGCGGCTGTTCACGAAGAAGAATAATCTCGTCAGTGGACTCTTCTTCATCAACTTTCTGGATATGCTGCGAATTTCCTGCTGCTGGCTTACTTTAGGATCTGACAAATACAAAGCAAGAAGACCCTCAATAATCATCCTGTGAAAAGAAGACGCAGGCAGCACAGTAACATCCTGCCTTGCAGACTGAACGATCAGGGATATCCGGTTCAGCATCATCTCTGTATTATCGTAATAATTGCAGAAATTCAGATCGCCGCCAATCCGGTCTTCATCCTGATCAATTAAATAATCAAGCATAATATGTAATCCGCATACATGCGGGAAATAAGCATGTCTGATTACCTCTGCGCTTGTCTGATCAAGATCCTTATGGCTTGCTGCCAGGAAGAGCATGAAAACTCCAAGAGTGGACCCGGTTGCAGCAGCGAACTCGTTCCATTTAAGCTCTGGAGCTAGGTTCTGGTGTTCGGAATGCCACTTCAACAACGCTGGCTCGCGCAGTTCAGGCTTAATGTGCTTGTACACTTGTAAATCTGTATACAGCTTGACCAGCATCAAGATCTGTGGCTTAGCCGCTTCATATCCGGGAAGCTCAGCGATACAGTTACGGCACGTGGCGACAAGGCGGTGCAGATACCCCCCATCCTCCTTCTCGTCGCGTAGTTCGTAATAATTGTGCAAGTGTGCATCCGGATCGACCGCATCCAGCATGGATTGATGCAGCAAACGGAAATCATCCGCATCCATTGAGGTGCTACGGTCACACAGATTATCCAGATAATCGCTTATGGTCTGAAAGGCTACGATTAATGGAATCAGCACGTGTCTCTGCTCAAGGTGGGCAGCCGCATAGACGGAGCCTCCCTGACAATGAAATTCCTTGGTAGCAATACTGGCAAGGGCTTGTCGTCTAAGCTCAGGATCCGGTATGGCTTCGGCCCTCTGCCTCCATTCGTTCAGCTCGGAACGCACGTCTGGCAATAAATACTTATATACCCGGCTCATCAGCCTGATCGGATCACGGGGTATCTGATATGGGCGTTCTTCAAGATCAATCAAAGGCTTGCCTCCACATGATAGTCATCATTCACTGGTTTGAACCATTCTTTATTATAATATGATCCTTCTCTTTCTACAAATAAACAATGTCATAGACAGCCTCAAGAATGTCTCTTTCCTTCCGATTCATCAGCCGATACTCTATACCATATATGAAGATCATTAATGACACTCGCAAGTTCTGCAATATCACTGTTAATCTTGCAGGAAACAGCGAAGTTATTCTCTTCTCCGAGCTCCACCAGCTTAGTCACAATGATCTGCTCAAGCTGCATAACCCGGGTCGGAATTTGACCGCGTATGTCTTCCCAGGTCTCAATGATCCCCCGTCTCTCCATCAAAGGCAGCTCCTCGAATGGGGTCTCAAATTCGGGAACCTTGATTCCCAGTCGACTATCATATACAAAAACGTCCATTTCAATCCCTCCCAGAGGTATTAGATATCCCATATTATATCGGAAAATCCGGTAATTTGGTGCTTCATTATGCTATACTAACGATGGCTGTTTAATGAACATTACATTTAAAATTACCGATTGGAGCCTCCTAAGTATGAATTCTCATAGTCATATCCGGCGGGACGTTAACTGGCTCCGGGCTTTTACATTTACAGTGTACGGAATCAGCGTCCTTGTCTTCTCTTTCTTCCCCCTCTTCTATAGAATCCTGGGATTCACCAACGCACAGATCGGCTATCTCTACGCTATAGGGCCGATGATCTCTCTATTCTCCAATCTTCTGTGGAGTATGATCAGCGACCGTTACCGAACGATAAAGAGGATACTCATCCTACTACTAATCGGCCAGCTTGTGCTCTCCATCATATTGTCAGTCTCCGGATCTTTCCTCGGTATTCTGATAGTCATCATGGTATTTTACTTTTTTTATTACCCTATATATCCGCTTACTGATACGATGGCGATCACAACGGCCAAAGAGTATGGGAAGAGCTTCACCGTGATCCGCATATTCGGTTCTCTTGGATTTGCCACCTTCGCGATTGTGATCGGTTATGTCTTAACCGCACTCGGCACTTCCTGGACTATCCGGATAAGCATCATACTTACGCTGATTGCTTTATTCCTGACTTTCTTCATTCGTGACCAGTCATCTTCTGCGAATAAAATGGATGCTTCCGGACTCTGGAAAATACTTCGGCAAAAGGAGCTGCTCTGGTTCTTCGGCTGTGTCTTCTGCCTTGCCATTGGTCACCGCATGAATGATGCCTTCCTCACCATTGCCATGAAGGAAATGGGAGCCAGCGATAACCTGGTAGGCTGGGGGGTGCTCGCCTCTTCCCTCTCAGAGATCCCTATCTTCTTCCTGCTAAGTATATATGGAGATCGGCTCAAGGAGCTGACACTTCTCTTAATCGCGTGTCTGATGTTCGCCCTGCGCTTCCTGCTAATGAGCCTTACCGATTCCGCTTATAGTGTGATTGCGATTCAGACTTTACATAGCGTCACCTTCGGGATCTTCTTTGTAACTGCAGTCAGGTACTTGACAAGTCTCATCCCGGATCATTACAGGGCTACCGGACTTGCTCTGTTCACAGTGATGTGGTCCAGTGCATCAGGCCTTATCAGCGGTACATTTGGCGGCGTCATTTACGAGCATTTCGGCCGCAAAGAGTTCTACCTGGTTGCCATGACCTTCAGCCTTGTAGCGTTTCTAGGATTTGCGAGCAAATACCTGGACCGGATTCCCGGCCGCAAAAATATGAACAAAAGTATTTAGCAGGACCCGAGCTATTCAAAGATAGAACTCATCCGCTATAATAGATGGAACAAGAAATATAGTACCTAGTCCTAAAAAGGTGGGAAATAAATGGAATTCAAAGATTTTAAAGAGATTGCCCAAACCCGTCGCAGCATACGCGATTTCACAGATGAAAGTGTCCTGGCCCAGGATATTGAAGAAATTATTGACTGCGCCAGATACGCACCCAGCGACACCAACTCTCAGACCTGGGAATTCATTGCTGTTGTCAATCGGGACAAGATCAAACAAATTGAAGATTTCACTTGGGAGCAGCTGCACTTAAAAGCAGCCGAAGCGGAGAAGCAGGGGCTTGCACGTGAAGCCAAACTCCTGGTTAAATCATTCGGCCCTTACGCCACAGCCTTCTCGGGTGCACCTGTATTGATTGTGTGCTTGTCCACACCCTATGCCTCAAAGTTCCGCGACAGGATATTTGATCCATTAGAGTTCGGCAGCCCTGAGATTTGGGCGGAAGAAGGACTGAAGAGCAGCTGCCTGGCTTCCCAGAACTTGATGCTTGCCGCGCATGCCAAAGGGCTTGCAACCTGTCCCATGACCGGGCCGGTTCTGCTCGCAGAAGAGAAACTTAGGGAGTTCCTGGATATCCCTGAAGACCGCGGGGTAAATATGGTGATTGCTCTGGGCCACCCTGCCGTCTCACCGAAAGCGACGCCGCGTAAGGATGTAGCTGAGATTCTGCGAATTGTGGACTAGCACCGGGAGCTAAGCTTACGATTATAATCGTAAGCTTGAATAGTTGAATATTAATAGGCAGCATAATCCTTGCATACTTTTGCCCAGTACAACTTATATAGCCAAAAAGGCTCTTACTCCCCTGCATTAGGGGGTAAGAGCCTTTTTGGGCTTCCTTTTATTAACCAATACGCTCCATTTCAGAAGCACTGATCTCAAAGTTAGAGTAGACATCCTGTACATCATCATTATCCTCGAAAGCATCCATCATCTTCAGCAGTTTCTCTGCATTCTCGCCTTCCACATCCACTGTATTCTGCGGTATCCAGCGAACTTCAGCTGTACTGAACTCATAGTTCTCCGCTTCGAGAGCACTCTTCACTTTCTCCAGTTCATGCGGGTGGGTTACAAGCTCAAATGTCTCATCCGTAGCAACCATATCTTCAGCTCCAGCTTCCACAGCCTGAAGAAGCAGGGTATCCTCGTCAATATCCTCAAACTGCTCACGATCAATTACAAGGGACCCCTTCTCGTCGAACATATAAGCTACGCAGCCCGATTCACCCATGTTACCGCCTCTCTTGTTAAAGATAGAGCGGACATCTGCTGCTGTCCGGTTACGGTTGTCCGTCAAGCATTTCACCATGATGGCAACACCACCTGGACCATAACCTTCATAATAGATTTCTTCGTAATCCACATTATCCGCGTTACCTGATGCTTTCTTGATTGCACGTTCTATGTTATCCGCTGGCATCTTGATTGCGCGGGCACTGGCGATGGCTGTCTTAAGTCCGAAATTGGCTTCCGGGTTAGGGCCACCTTTACGTGCCTGCATATAAATCTCACGGCTTAATTTGACCCATTGATTGTTCTTGGCTTGGTCAGCTTTACCTTTACGTTCTTTAAATAATTTGAATTTCATACCGTAACGCTCCCCATTGTAATAAGTCTATATAGTACGAGTTATTCTCTTTTCAGTGTATCACTACCCCTGGGTTTCGGTCAAAGTAAGCAAAAAAACACAGCCCACACGGAGCTGTGTTTTTCTTTATAAGTTGAAGTGCAATTATATTTTGTATACGTTAGCTGCTTGCGCGCCACGGTTGCCTTCAGTGATTTCGAATTCAACTTCTTGACCTTCATCCAAAGATTTGAAGCCTTCGCCTTGAATTGCTGAGAAGTGAACGAATACATCTTCGCCGCCCTCAACTGAGATGAAGCCATAACCTTTTTCTGCATTAAACCATTTAACTGTACCTTTCAAATGAACAACCTCCTAAAATAACGCCATTGAATGACGAATACCTAAATTATAACCGATGTGTAAGTCCAATGCAACGCGTCTAAAGCCCTGCATCTTCAGTCTGATTTTTACCTTATTTCCCCTTTGTTACATTTGCTTTCCGTAGGGCCGTGCGTTATGATTTTAGAAAGCTTTTGCAAATGCTTTCCTATAATACGGATCATACTATAGAATGAATACTCGAACTAATGATTGCAGACTGGAGACAGAGCACGATGATCAAAAAACATGAAATTTACAAGACAGACAAATGGAATATGATGACGGTTGAAGTACAGGGGAAGTATATTGTCCTGCGTGAGATCTCCGATCAATGGGGAGAAGAAACCCACACCTTTCTTAGTCGTCCGGCCTTGATGCAGTGGGCGCAGAACCGTTTTCCCAAGGAAGATTTTGAAGGAAGAGAAGAAGAATGGCGCACGCTGATGAGTTCCTTCAAACAAGTCTAGATTGACCCTAAAGGAGTTTTGAAGAATTACCTATGGACTATTCAAGAGTTGCCCTGTTTATTGTTTTGGCTTTTGTATTGGGATTTATCCTTATTTTGAACAAAAATAACATCCCCCCTAAGCTAAAACGCCCCATGGCCATAACGGCTTTAGTTATGATTGTCATGGCTTTTGTACTCGTAATCTACAGTTATCTGGCCTAACTGAGTCCTTGGGTCCCCTTATTCTCATATTGTGCCTAATCTTCGGTCATACTATATGGCAAAAAGATTGGGAGGATACGCCCTTGAGATGCGCCACGCTCCTCTCGATAATGTTGACATGCAGCCTGTTGACCGCTTCAGCACCGGATATGGATAAGCGGACCGTTCAAGAGAAACGGCCAGTATCTCTAACTTTTCCAAGGAGGATACCTATGAGCACACTACCTAAACGTTCCGAAGTAGCTGAAGCTAACAGTTGGAATCTGAATGACCTATTTCCTGATCAAAAGGCCTGGGACCAGTCCTATGAGCAGGTCAAACAGAAGAAATCCAAGGCTTCCGAGTATGAAGGCAAATTAAATACAGCTGAGAATATCAAAGCAGCCTTTGTCCTGGAGGATGAAATCTCGCTCGAGATTGAGCGTCTGTTCGTATTTGCGCATCTTCATCATGATGAAGATACTACGAACCCTACATATCAAGCTCTGGTCGAGAAGGCTAAGAAGCTCAGTGTGGAAATCAGCGAAGCCCTCTCTTATATCACACCGGAGATCCTGTCCCTGCCGGAACAGGAATTGGAAGGCTTCATAGAAAACCCTGCCCTGGCTGACTATAAATTCACGCTGCAAGAGATCAAACGCGAGAAGGCCCATGTCCTCACCAAAGCAGAGGAAGCACTTCTTGCACAAGTCGGTAACCTGTCGCAAGCGCCAAAGAATATCTTTGGCATGATCAACAATGCGGACATGAAGTTTCCCAAGATCAAGGATGAGAACGGCAAGGAAGTTGAGCTGACTCATGGCAGCTATATCCAGTTCCTGGAGAATCCGAACCGCGAAGTCCGTCAGCGGGCATTTAAAGCTATCTATGAAACTTACGGCAAACAAAAGAACACCCTAGCCGCTACACTCAGTTCGAATGTGAACAAGAATATCTTTTATTCTCATGTTCGCAAGTATCCTTCGGTTCTAGAAATGTCTCTCTATGGTGACAACATTCCCAAAGAGGTCTATACGAACCTGATTGACACCATCCATGAAAGCCTTCCCCTACTTCACAGGTATATGGCGCTTCGCAAGAAGCTTCTCGGCGTGGATGAGCTTCATATGTATGACTTGTTCGCTCCTCTTGTCGAAGAGTACAAATGGGATATCACCTATGATGAGGCGAAGAAGCTGGTCAGTGAAGGACTGCAGCCGCTGGGTGACAATTACCTGAAAGTGCTGAAGGATGGATTTGATCACCGCTGGATCGACGTATATGAGAATGAGGGAAAACGGACAGGAGCATACAGCTGGGGCGCATATGGAACTCACCCGTATGTTCTGCTGAACCACAACAATAACCTGAACAGCATGTTCACGCTTGCCCATGAAATGGGTCATGCGCTTCATTCTTATTTCTCAGATGAGGCCCTGAAATATCGGGATGCCCAATACACAATCTTCCTCGCTGAAGTGGCATCGACTACGAATGAAGCACTGCTTATGGATTATCTGCTGAAGCATGCTACCGATCCGAAACAGAAGCTATATCTGCTGACTTATTACGCGGATCAGTTCCGGACGACAGTATTCCGTCAGACCATGTTCGCCGAATTCGAGAAGATCATCCATGAGCGTGCTGAGGCTGGAGAATCTCTAACTCCTCAGGCATTGTCCTCGATCTACTATGATCTGAACAAGAAATATCATGGACCAGGCATGGTTGTTGATGAGGATATCGAGATGGAATGGGCTCGCATCCCGCATTTCTATACGAGCTTTTATGTATATAAATACGCAACGGGCTTCTCGGCTGCAACCAGCTTCTCCAAGCAAATTCTTGAAGAGGGTAAGCCAGCCGTGGATCGTTATCTTGGCTTCCTGAAGAGCGGGGGCAGTGATTACTCCATTAATATTCTGAAGAAAGCTGGCGTTGACATGTCATCGCCTCAGCCGATTCGTGAAGCGATGAGTGTATTCGGGGAACTTATCGAACAAATGGAGAATTTGACGAAATAATCGAATAAAGCTAACAGATAAATCCCTTGCCCACTTTGGGTAAGGGATTTTATACTGTCCTAAGAGGAGGTGTACCATGAGAATACAATGGTCCCTGATTGCTGCTTTAGTGTTTGCTTTAGTGACAGCGATATTTGCAGTTATCAATGTGAAAACCGTAGATGTGAATCTTTTGTTCGGTGTGGTAAAGATCCCGCTAATTCTGCTCATCATCGGCTCTACGCTGCTTGGCGGAATTATTGTTGGTTCGTTCGGCCTGTATCGAAGCTATCGGCTGGATAAAGAGAACCGCCGGCTCAAAGCTCAGCTCGCTGAGGTTCAGGAGGCAACCGGTTATGTATTTCCCGAACCAAAGCCGGCTGAAGATCAGCCTCAAGATAAGACAAACCCATCTATATGAAATGAACAAAGAGTACATAACCTTTAGGAGGTACCATGAATATTACAGTCGACGAAAACTACGTGTTGGACGTATTAAAGAGGCTGCTCGATACTCCAAGTCCGAGCGGCTTCACGAAACAGGCTATCCGATTAATTGAGGATGAGGCCAAGAAGCTTGGCGTTCCCTTCTCGCTCAATGAGAAGGGCGGCGCAATATTAACGCTGAAAGGTCAGGACGACAGCCGCCGGATCGCACTCAGCGCCCACGTGGATACTTTGGGAGCTATGGTGAGATCGATTACCGCTCACGGCACTTTGGCAATCACCTCTGTTGGTGGATTCTCTATGAATAGTATCGAGAACGAATACTGTCAAATTCATACCCGCAGCGGCAAGGTATATACGGGGACGATTTTGACTACCCACCCTTCTGTCCATGTATATAGTGATGCGAGAGATTTCCCCCGCAAAGAGAGCAATATGGAAGTTCGGATTGACGAGCTCGTAGAGAGCAAAGAAGATGTTCGAAAGCTGGGCATCCAGACCGGTGACTTCATATCCTTCGATGCCCGCGCTGTAATTACACCAAGCGGCTTCATCAAATCCCGTCATATCGATGACAAGGCTAGTGTTGCAGCTCTTCTGGGACTGATTGAATCCTCGAGGCGTGAGGGTTGGACGCCTCGTCATGATCTTGTCTTCCTGATCTCGAATTATGAAGAAGTCGGACATGGTGCCGCACATATCCCTGACGGGATTCATGAGATGATCGCCGTTGACATGGGTGCTATGGGCGACGACCTAGGCTGTAAGGAGACCGACGTCTCCATCTGTGCCAAGGATTCCAGCGGACCTTATGATTATGATATGACCAGCAAGCTGATTGAGCTTGCTGAAGCCGGCGGCATTCCTTATGCGGTGGATATATATCCGTATTACGGGTCCGATGCTTCCGCCGCGCTGGGCGCGGGGCACAACATTCGCGCTGCACTGATCGGTCCAGGTGTACACGCTTCGCATTCTATGGAGCGTACGCATAAGCAAGCTGTGATTAACACCGTCAAGCTGCTTGGCGCTTATGTCACAGCTTAATCTAAATTACCGTGGAATTGCTGCTGCTGGCGCTTTGGCTGCCTGTGTAGTGCTATTATTATTATGGGGGAGTACACATAGACTCCCCCACTCTTATACTTATTTCGAGGTTCAGGCCTCGAATAACGTGAAGCTTCATGCGCTCATCTCGAGACCCGGCGAGATTACACTCCAGTCTGCGGACGGACCCTTGGCCATGTATTCCGGTTACGGAATTAATGGCGGTTTCTTTTACGGGAAGGATCTCTTGTCTATTGCCTCTATGAACGATAAGCCGGTTGCTGGGGCTCCAAGACAGTACGGAAGCGGCTGGTTCAACGTGAAATATCCTCGCGGAACACTCGTGTGGGACGAGGCAGTGAGCTCGTATTCCGTGCAGGTTGTCTCTTCAGCCTCTGACATCCAGGTCACTGACCGAGGACGCTACTTCGCCCAGGGCGGTGTTAGTATGAACCTGATGAACAACGACGGGTGGGAAGCGGCTGCCGAGCAGGAGCACCTGCCTTACCCGGATGAAAAGCGGCTGCGTTCAGGTCTGGTCTATGACGCCGACCAAAAGCTCTGGCTGATAGCTACTCCAACTTTGTGTACCGCAGCGGAATTCAGGAAAGCAGTTCAAGAGACCATAGTGCCTGGAATGCCGAAAGAAGGCATCTTTCTGGACGGAGATGGATCAGCCCAGCTTAATTCGGCCGAGAAGAGGCTTACCGGGGATTCAAGGGTGCTTAGGCAAATCATCATTGTGAAATAAGACAAGGAGGCTCAACTTGAAGAATCCCGTCGCCTTTGTTGTTCTAACCTTATTAAATCTAGTGTATACAGCTGCGATTGTGTACTATCCCGGAGTGATCCTGACCACGGTCAGTGCCCTATCAGGTGCTTCATTTTTCCCGAATTCGCCTATGCTTCGCGAAATTTCATCCTTTATGCTGTTCACTTATCCTATTTCGATCATCATCGCCTACTTCTGCTGGTGGGCCTATCACAAAAGAAAGTTCAAGCTTGCCTATGTTCTTGTCTGTGCGCCTCTTGTTTGGTTATTGATTACATTGTCATTCTTGCTTATGGCTTAACAAATAGGTTATACTACTAAAAATGTTACAGCAGATCATGCCGATGAAGAGAATCCAACTCGGAGGCGTTCTCGTCAAAAGGACCCGTTCCTTCTAAGTTAACCGGAACCGCCCGTTATCGCGGACCAAAGAGGATTAAGCTTAGGATTGGCTTAATCAAATTGGGTGGCACCGCGAGTCCTAGCGCTCCTCGTCCCAAAAGACGAGGGCGCTTTTTTGTATTTTTTTGCAAAAATAAAGGAGCGGTGAACATGTTAGATTTGAACTGGGTAAGGAGCCACGCCGAGGAAGTACAAAGGGTATCGGATCAGAAAGGTATCCGTCTTGATGTCAAAGAACTGCTATTGTTGGACGATCAGAGAAGGAGAGTTCTTCTTGAGGTCGAGCGGCTTAGGAAGAACCGGAATGCATGGTCCGAAGAGATTGGAGCAGCCGTTCATGAGAAACGCAGTGAAGACGCTGCTGTATTAAAGAATCAGGTAAAAATTAATAACACAAAGCTATCCCGCCTAGAGAACGATCTGGCTGAATTAAACCGGCAGGTCCTGGCACTCAGCTTACTCGTTCCTAATACGGTATCACCCGACACGCCGATTGGAGGATCGGATGCAGATAATGTCCGGTTACGAACTGAAGGCGAACCGCCTGTCTTCGATTTTGCAATGAGAGATCATGTTGAACTGGGGAAAATTCATGGCATAATTGATATCCCTCGCGGGGTCAAGGCCGCAGGCAGCCGGAACTACTATCTCCGCGGAGCAGGCGTTCTTCTGCATAGAGCTGTACAGCAGCTTGCCCTTGATATGCTGATAGATCGTGGCTATATCCCCTTGGAAGTGCCGCTGATCGTCACAACTGAAGCTATGACGGGCACGGGCTTCTTCCCTCTTGGGCAGGACCAATCTTATCACCTTGAGGGAGAAGACAAGTGGCTCGTAGGCACATCAGAAGTCCCTCTTGTCACTTACTATGCAGGTGAAATTGTAGACCTCTCCTCCCCAATCAGACTCGTTGCAGCGTCGACCTGCTTTCGAAGTGAGGTAGGCTCGGCAGGTAAAGATGTTAGCGGGCTGTACCGGGTTCATCAGTTCTCAAAGGTAGAACAGATCGTCCTATGTGCAAATGACCCGAAGCAATCGGAGAACATGCTCCGAGAAATAACCCGCAATGCTGAAGATCTGTTGCAGATGCTGGAGCTTCCTTATCAGGTAATGGCGGTATGCACAGGAGACATGTCTCAGAAGACCTACAAGCAGTTCGATATAGAGACCTGGATGCCAAGCCGTAATGCTTATGGAGAGACCCATTCTTCCTCGAATCTGCTGGACTTTCAGGCACGGCGTTCGGATATTCGCTACCGTGATCCGAGTGATGGTAAGCTGAAATTCTGTCACACCCTGAACAATACAGCCGTGGCTACTCCGCGGATTCTGATTCCCCTCCTGGAGAATCACCAGAGAGAGGATGGGTCGATCTACATCCCTCCTGCCCTCCGGAAATATATGAATGGGCTTGAAAGCTTAGTTCCTCTGGCCCCGAGCTAGTCAATTCTCTGAGCAGGCGTAACCTGTCGGTACCTTAAATATAAAGCTCGAAGCAAATAAACAAGCCTTCCCATCCACGAGAATCTCGGGATTGGAAGGCTTGTTCAAATCCTAACAGCTAATACTATTATTCATTATCCGTTACGCTGAGCTTCAATTCGTTCTGCCAGCTCATTCAGATACGTCCAGCGTTCCATCAGACGTTCAAGCTCGGCCTCCGCCTCCTGCTGCTCCCGCATAAGTTCCTGCAGGCGGGAAGCATCGCTTGAGGCTTGCTCCATTGCAGCCGTAAGATCAGTGATCTTCTGCTCTGCCGCCTCAACCAAACCGTCAATGGCCTCGTATTCCCTTTGCTCGTTATAGCTGAATTTAACCTTCTCCTTAAGAGAAGGGGCAGCAGATGAAGCGGATGTATCTTTCTCCGAATTCTTCTTGGCTTTGCTCTGGCTCTCACTTACTTCAGCCTGTCCACTGCCTTCTCGGCGCAGACGTTCCTCATAATCGCTATAGTCTCCTACATGAACAGCCACGGCCCCTTCACCTTCAAAGGCCATGATCTTATCGATCGTCCGATCCAGGAAATAACGGTCATGTGAGACTACAAAGACTGCCCCAGGGAACTCGTCGAGATAGGCTTCCAGAACCGTAAGCGTCTGAATATCCAGGTCGTTCGTGGGCTCATCGAGCAGAAGGACATTTGGTGCTCCCATTAGCACTCTAAGCAAATACAATCTGCGTTTCTCCCCGCCGGATAGCTTGGTGATTGGGGTCCACTGCATCGTGGGCTCAAATAGGAACCGCTCCAGCATTTGCGAAGCTGTGATTCTCGATCCATCCGCTGTAGTCACTACCTCGGCTTCGTCCTTGATATATTCAATAACCCGCTGATCTCCATTCATTTCCTGATGCTCTTGGGTGAAATAACCCAGCTTGACAGTCTGTCCAAGAACGACCTCACCCTGATCCGGCGTGAGCCGGCCTGCAATCAGATTCAGCAGTGTAGACTTTCCGCTGCCGTTCGGGCCTACGATACCTACACGGTCACCCGGTACCGCAATGTAGGATAAGTCCTTAATGAGTGTACGGTCGCCCGCTTTCTGTCCCAGATGGTCAATCTCTAATATTTTACGACCGAGCCGTGTTGAAGCCACTGACATCTCTACAGCACCACTTCGGACCTCGCTCTTCTGACTCTGAAGATCCTCGAAACGGTCAATCCGTGCCTTCTGCTTGGTCGTCCGTGCCTTGGCACCTCTCCGAATCCAGGCCAGCTCGGTACGCAGCAGATTCTGCCTCTTCTGCTCCGCAGATGCTTCCCGCTCTTCACGCTCACTCTTCAGCTCCAGGAACCGGCTGTAATTCGCTTCGTAGCGGAAGAGTCGTCCGTGATCGAGTTCGAGCATCACAGTAGCTACACGATCCAGGAAATAACGGTCATGCGTAATCATGAGCAGAGCTCCGCGGCGTTTCTGTAAGTACTGCTCCAGCCACGCAACCGAATCGTTATCAATATGGTTCGTGGGCTCATCCAGAATCAGCAGTTCTGAGGGTTGAATTAACGCGGAAGCCAATGCTACGCGCTTACGCTGACCACCGGATAAGGTCCCCATTAGCCTGGAGAAATCAGTAATTCCCAGCTTGGACAATACGCTCTTTGCTTCACTTTCTAGCTGCCATACCTGCAGGCGGTCAATCTCCTGACTGAGCTTCGACGCTCGATCTTCAAGTGACCGGTCAGCCGGGTTCTCTTCCATTAACCTCAGCGTCTCCATATATTCATAGACGGCCTGAAGCTCAGGACTATCCCCTTGAAATACCTGCTGCAGCACTGTCATATCCGGATTATAGTCCGGATTCTGAGCAAGGTAACGAATTCGCACATCATTGTTAACGGCGATTTTCCCTTCATCCGCAGGCTCCAGGCCTGCAATTACGCGCAGAAAAGTGGATTTGCCCGTGCCATTCACACCTACTACGCCAATCTTGTCCTGATCTTCCATTCCGAATGAGGCTCCCTCAAAAAGAACCTTCTCGCCAAAACTCTTGGATATTTGCTCTACAGTCATTATATTCATCGCTTGGTTTCCCTACTTCTACCCATGTATTTTGATTCGCTCTTCGCTTAAAGTTATGAGGCTGTTCCATCCTGGACCGGACAACCATACATAAATAAGCGGGATACGAAAAGAATGTTCTTGTTCAAATCTTCCTCGGTTAACGATCGGTCAAATAAAATATCCATCTTCAGCTGATCCAGCATACCGATATAGGCCTTCGCATGAAGCATCGGCTCCGGTACGCCAGCTTTGTCAAGAATTTGGTATACCGCAGCCATATAGCTGCGGAGAAAATTCTTCATCAATCCCATCAGTTCGGGATCATTATTTGGGGCCATAAAAAATAATTTAGTATGGTCCTTGCGTTCATAGTAATACTCCAAATGATGTTTGGCAATGAACTGCAGCTGCTCCTTCAGACTTTCACTTTTCTCAAGGCCGGTATTCAACCTGTTCAGGAAATCATTGAAGTCACGCTCTGACACCGCAGAGAACAACTTCTCCTTGCTCTTGAAGTACAGATATACCGTGCCTTTCGCTATGCCAGCCAAGTCGGCAATGTCCGAGATCTTGGCATCATAGAAGCCTTGGGAACCGAACAAGGCGAAAGCCGCATCGAGTATGGCTTTATGTTTATCTCCCTGGACTTCACTCATATTCGTCACCCTTCCTATGCCGCCATAAATCCTATCCATAATGCGATCAACCCTCCAGCGAGAGAACTGAGGAAATTGACCGCATCGTTACTCATCCACGCGAGTCCACGCATATGTTCGGTGGACTTCCCGCAGTGCATGGGAACTTCAACCTCCCGTCCGCATTCCGGGCAGCGGTACATCCGCTGTAGACTGGCTCCCAGAATTGAGTCGGTAAAAGCCCCCGCCAGGCCGCCAAGCCCACCCGCTGCAATCCATAATCCTATGGGGCCGCCGGATAGTCCGCTCAGCCTCAGTAGAAGCCAAGCACCTATCCCAATCAATATGGCTCCCGCCGCAGCTGCGCTACTCCCCAGCCACGATACTCCACCTGAGGTGCCCGCCGGAAGCACCTTCCAGGTCAACACAGAACGGGGAGGCTTTGGGCTGAGGCCTCCCCATTCTGTCGCCCACGTATCCGCCGTAACCGAGGCCATAATTCCAATGAACAGATAGGCCCAAAGCGGGTCTGGCCAGAACCAGTTAGCCAGACATACCAGCATCCCGAGACCGCCATTAGCCATAACTTGTCCAGCATCGCGCTGGCCGCCCTTGGCATAGGACTTCTCCAGCTCCGCCTTGCGGTGGCTCTTCCATTTCGAGAACAGCGTAGAAGTGATGAAGAACAGCAGCAGTGTACCGAACCAGAAGGCACTCCCGGCACCATAGTACAC